>OIWT01000105.1_pt1 | contig 116085 bp, 112 predicted proteins | sample 1587701 | NCBI WGS metagenome assembly OIWT01 (sample SAMEA3888904, study PRJEB22519) | human gut metagenome | biome: human gut; feature: human-associated habitat; material: faeces | place: Denmark | collected 2009
TGAACGTAAATATGGCGTGGATTGGCTTGCTAAGCATGATGAGTATGTGCAGCGCTTGAAGGCGACAGCCGACGATGCCGCGTATTATCGGGAGTTAAATAGTATTTTACGAGAGCTGCATGACGGACATTTGGATTTTTCTCCTACAATAAAATATAGTAAGTTTAAACCTATTCTCGATGGGTTGGGTCCGGATTTCGAGCCATGGAGCCGGGCTATGCACCGTGATTCGGTGAGGGCGGTTTATTGGGAAAAGTTGCTGGCTAAGAAGGATGTAGAGCACAAACCGGTAAAGAAAAAGGGTCTGCCGAAACAGAGAGGTAAAAAAAGTTATTATGCTGATACCTTGCTTTGTAATGGAAAAATAGCATTGATGCGTTTGTCTTCCTTACCTTATGAAAAAATTTCGGTCGATAGTCTCCGTATCGCTTCGTTTCTCTCGACGATTTCCGAAGCCGATTATTTGATTATCGATATACAAGGGAATAGCGGTGGCAGTGAACTTTATTGGAGCCGTTTGGTTGTGTCGCGGTTGATACCGAAGCCGATTACCTACTTTTCGACCCAAATTGTGCGTGGCGGGGAGATAAATCGGGAGTATTGCCCTGAATTTTTCGAAGAAGCCGAGTCGTTGACAGGGGAGGTGTGCAGCGGATTACCTGATGAATTATATGACGGTTCGTTCTATTTGAGAAAATATCCGTGTGAAGTAGCTGCGAGTGATCCTATCGCTTTCCGAGGAAAAATTTATTTGTTGGTCGATCGGAAAGTTTTCTCTTCGGCCGGCGGATGGGCCGATTTCTGTAAACAGACGGGTTGGGCTACTGTTGTCGGCGAGACGACCGGTGTGCAGGGTATAGGGCGTGATCCTATTGTAATAAGCCTGCCCGAGAGTGGTTTGCTTTTGCGGTATCCCTATTGTAACGGTATCAACGCCGATGGTACGTTCAATGGCGAGGTTGGCGTCCGTCCCGATATAGAAATACATGGGAAAGACAAGAACGAACGCTTGCAGAATTTGATCGAGTACTTGTCTGCTCTTTAATGTTGTCTGAATATTCAGGCATTTGTGAAAGAACTGTTGGGAAATAAATCCCGATACAGTTCTTTTTTTATGGGGAGAAAATATAATTTTAAGTATATTATCTTGTCGATGAAACTTTCTGCTTTTTTATTCCGTCTAATGAATAGATAAACAAATTGAAACAAAGAATAAAATAGAATGATTATGAAAAGTAAAATTTTGTTGACGGTATTTTTATTGCTGTCTGTGCCGTTTGTCGCTTTGGCAGATGACAGTTTGACGGAGAATCTTATTCCTTTTACAGCCATTGTAACTCCCTTTGTTGCCCTATTGTTGGCATTGTTTTTCTTTTGGCTGTATAGTTATCGTAAAGAGCAGATTCGGGCTCGGGTTATCGAGAAGGCTTTGGAAAATGGTCGGGATTTGCCTGATGATTTTTGGGCGGCTAAGAAAAAGACAAAACCCTTTAAGGAGGAAATTACTTATTTGGGCATAGGGTTAGGATTTTTGTTTATGGGATATATGTCGGGCGAATTTGTGTTTACCGGTGTCGCTATCATTTTCTTGATTATGGGTCTCGGTGGCCTGTTGGTTTATTGGCTGAGAAAGTCGTCAAAGGAAACGAACAAGGACGATTCGGACAATGAAGAGCAATAGCGAAGATACCGCTTGGATCACCCGTTGTATTCTTTGGGACGATCGTCGGGCCTTTGCGCATTTGGTCGATAAGTATCAGGTGCGCCTCAGGCGTTTTTTGCTACATCTTACGGGTGGAGATTCCGATTTGGCCGATGACCTTGCGCAAGATACTTTTTTGAGAGCTTATGAACGGATACGAGGGTATAAAGGATTGTCTTCTTTCCCGACATGGCTTTTTCGTATCGCATGTAATCTTTTTTACGATTATAATCGACAAGAGAGCCGGGGTGAAAAACTCGATACGACAGAGGTTTCGGCGATGACCGAAAGTCCGGCTCCGATAGCTTTGCAGATCGATGTCGCCCGAGCATTGGCCTCTTTACGGCCCGATGAACGAATGGCGTTGACATTGTTTTATCTCGAAGATATGCCGATCGCTAAAATTGCTGTCGTGATGGAACGGCCCGAAGGAAGTGTAAAAACTTTACTGTTCAGAGGCAAGCAACATTTGAGTGAATATTTTAAACAAGACGGATATGGAAAATTTGAATGATGAATCTCTGCGGAAACTTTTCAAGGAGAGTGGCAGCCGTGCAATCGATAATGAGCCGGATATTTGGTTTACGCGTCGGGTGGTCTCCCGCTTGCCCCGTCGTTCTTCAATACCCGGCCGGATAGCGTGGGGAGTGTTTATTGTGGTATGTATAGTGGCTTTTGGCGTATATGTCGATTACGTCAGGCTATTTATGCAGACACGCGATTTGCATACGCTTATCGGGGCTTCCGTGTGTCTGGTTGTCGCGGCTTTCGGTATAGGGTTGCAGATGTCCCGGTTGCCACGTCGTTACAGGTAAGTGTTTTTATTGAGAAAAGCCTCTTGTATAATTGTGCAAGAGGCTTTTTTGATGGAGAAACGTACCATTCTCAACCCAGAACGACATCGAGAATCATCATCAGAGCAAATCCTATGGCAAATCCTATGGTTCCAGTATTACTGTGTTTTCCTGTGGCACTTTCGGGAATAAGTTCTTCTACAACGACATAAAGCATGGCTCCGGCCGAGAATGCCAGCAGATAAGGAAGTACCGGTGTAACGTATGCTGCCAATAATAGGGTGATAATGGCACCGATGGGTTCGACAATTCCGCTTAGCGAGCCGATGGCAAACGATTTCCATTTACTATATCCTTCGGCGAGCATAGGCATAGATATGATAGCCCCTTCGGGTATATTTTGTATAGCGATCCCAATAGAGAGAGCTACCGCTCCCGCAAGAGAGAGGTCGGCAGTCTGGGTAAGTACTCCGGCCATAACAGCTCCTACGGCCATACCTTCGGGTAGATTATGTAATGTAACAGCCAGTGTGAGCATACTGGTACGAGACAATTTGCTGTGTGGTCCTTCCGGCTTTTTGCTGTCGAGATGCAGGTGAGGAGTGATGTGGTCGAGAAGAAGAAGGAAACCCATACCGGCCAGAAATCCGATAGTGGCCGGTATGACCGCTTTTGTGCCTTCATCGCTGCAAAGCTCGATACTGGGTATGAGCAAAGACCATACCGATGCTGCCACCATTACTCCCGAGGCAAATCCCAACAGTGCTTTTTGTACGATAGTCGGCATCGATTTTCTCAATAAAAAAACACAAGCAGCTCCCGCCGTCGTGCCGGCGAAAGGTAATAAAAGTCCTATCAGTAATCCGTCTGTCATAGGAAATTGTTTGAAAAGATGATAAGGCAAAGATAGCGATAAAAAGGAAACAAATACAGTCTCATTTCCATTTTAAACCGGAGTCGGGTCTGTTTTATTCCGGTTTTCCCATTTAGCAATAATCTTTTTAAGGAGAGAAATTTCTTTTTTTCATTCCAAATGCAATGTCATTCTGAACGGAACATTGTGGAGTGAAGAATCTCCTACCAAATATGCATATAGCATAGATTCTCTCCTTCGTTCGAGATGACAGGTATGTCATTCTGAACGTAGCGTATGTGAGGAATGACACTCTTATTCTGACGACCGCAGGAAAGACGAATCTCTTGTATAGGGGTGTTGAAGAGAGATGCTTCGCTGTCGTCCAGCATGACAGAGTATTCTTTCGGAGATTCCTCATGCTCGGTTTTCGACTTCGGTTCGGAATAACAAAAAGCTTTTGGTGTGATATTTTCATGTTGTAAGGCTCGGGTGATTTCCAGAAGAGCTGGCAACAAGAAATCTTTCGTATTTGGTCATAGAAAATACCCGATCAGAAACATATTTGTGATGACTCTTTATAAATTCTTTCCCAATACTTTTCTTATTGCTTCTTCTTTATGTCCGCCGCGTATGAGAGTCGTCCCTTCGGGATCGATGAGCATTACCGTGGGGGTAGCGTATAGATAAAGTTCTTTTTTTATGAATTCGTTTTGTTTGTCGGTCAGATATATGGTAGTATACGGGTGGGCGAGCAATCTCTGTACTTCCACGCTTTTGAGAAGTTGCGGATATTTGAGCGCAATATCGCCGTCGCGGCATAGTCCTAATATTTCGAAGCCTTTATCGTGGTATTCATTATATATATCGGTGAGGTGTGGGTCGGTCTGGAATACGCCACCACATACTCCATAATAAAATATTAGAAGGTATTTACCGCGATAGTCCGAGAGGGTAACCGTATTCCCGTTTTTATCGATGAGAGTAAAATCTTTCGGCATTTTTCCTTCGTCAATGTTGTTCAGTATCGGCAGCATCGCTTCGAGAGATTGACCGAAGTGTGTTTTCCTTGTTGTCGGAGAAAAACGTTTCAATCGTTCTTGTAATTCGTCGGAAGTTTTTCGATACATACCTCTGAGGTACATATAAGCGGCGTATTCGTTATCGGCGAAATTCATCAGGCTATCTTGTTGCTTTTTATATTCTTTGGGACGTTTTATTTTTCTATATTTCCTTATATAGAATTGGGTACTGTCATTATTCCCTGTTTCTGAGAAATGGATTATCTTACGGGTATATAAGATCTCTAAACTGTCCGATTCTTTTGTTGTGTCGAGATACCGAGCTATTGACGGATTGTCGTAAAATCCACCATCGTAAGTGCTGGTATTCAGATAATCGACGTAACCCGATATTCGGATATTATCGCCCGGACGGGCTACTATCTCGGCCGAGTTATTGGATAATTCTTTGCCATATTGAGGAATATATTCCAAATATCCGAATGTCGTGTGTTGTGCCGGAATTGTAAACCGGAATGTATTATTATTTTCGATGATAAGTGTATCTTGACTTGTCGGAGTATAGAATGCCGGTTCGTATGCTTCAAATAAAAGTGTATCTCCTGCTTTCAATCCTTGAAGATCTCCCGATAAGGTGAACGAGTCGTTTTGCCGGCAGGAGGCCGATGAAAGCATTATCATGATAAGCAGGAAATATTTGTTGGTCATAATAGGAGAAATTGGAAAGATATACTTATTAGACGCGAGATGGTTCCGAAGGTTACAACATGTACGAAAAAAGCGACCGGAGAAGGTCGCTTTTTTATGGAATAATGTTTCTTAGAATTTGTAACTGCAACCGACAAGCAGCATACCTTTACTCATATCGGTCATCCATTGGCTTTTCATTTCGGCTGTGATTGAAAGGAAATCGTTGATGGCATATTCGCCGCCGATACCCAAATCGAGGAAAATACGATTGGCCGTCGATTTGTAACCGGCGTATTTTTGCCAGTAATGGTCGAAACCGAGACCCATGATGGGATAGAAAGAGAAATTACTGTTTTCGTAATTGAAAACATAGTGGGCGTCAACAGTAACATCGAAGAATTTGAGGTCATGACCGCCTCCGATATTGAATTGCGGGGCCAAGCGCCATTTGTCGGCAACTGCTACTCGGAATTCGACACCGGCCAGGCCTTGCGCTCCGGCTGTCGTGGAGATACCGGCATGTACGTTCACTGCCATACGGCCTTTTTCTTCTTGCGCAAATGCACTTGACGCAACCATGCACAACATGGCTATTGCAAATAGTACCTTTTTCATTTTGTTTAAGTATTTAAGTTCTATAAGCAAAGGTAAGGAATATATATTGGATAAAAAACGCCAATGGTGTTAAAAGTTTAATGTTAATTAATATAATCGGGCTGAGCAGGATATTTATTCAAAACCGTATCCGTACCCCAGCCGGGTGATGATGTGATTGCCGTAACAGCCTATCTTCTTGCGTAGACGTGTGATATTGACGTCGATAGTACGGTCGAGAACGATGACGTCGTTGCTCCATACTTGATTGAGAATATCGGCGCGGGAAAGAATCGTACCTTGGTGTTTGAGAAAAAGGGCGAGGATTTCAAATTCTTTTTTGGTAAGCTCTATTTCTTTTCCGTCGATGGTACAGCATTTTTTGCGACGGTTGAGTTGTAATGTCTGGTATGAAATGACATCGGCATCGTCGTTTGTTTCTTTCTTGTTATCGGTACGTCGCAGAACACTCTTCACACGGGCGATGACTTCACGAGTAGAGAATGGTTTTGCGATATAATCGTCGGCACCGATGTTAAGGCCTGTTACAATGTCGTCTTCGCTGTCTCGGGCCGTACAGAAAATGATGGGGATATGGGCTGTCTCGGGTTGTTCGCGTAATATGCGTGCAAGGCGATAGCCGCTTATTTCGCCCATCATGACATCGAGTAGAATCAAAGAGTAGGAAGGCAGGTCGAGTTGCAACGCTTCTTCGGCACTGTAAGCCGTATCAACAGTATATCCCTCGACTTCGAGGTTGAACTGAATGATTTCGCAAAGCGATTCTTCATCGTCGACGACAAGAATTTTTTGTTTGGAAGAACTCATCATTATTCGTTTTTAGAAAAAATCTTTGTATTGGATATGCCTTTACGTGATTATTGTTTGCGGGTTACTGCTTCGATTCTCTTACCCTTCTTGATATAGAATCGATACGCAGTACCTCAATCGCGAAACAAAATTAGAGCTATCCTACGAGATAAAAAATACTCTTTTGATGGTTTAATTTGATTGTAATAAGAGTGTTACAGGTTTGTAACAAAAGGTCGTATGCATGATATCGTTTTTAGCAGGGAGTCGTCGGTGGAATGAGCCTTTGCAAAAGATTTTATAGTGAGGAAATCTTTCTCGGCAAATATGTATGGAGTGATTCCTTACGTATATACACGGAATGACGATTATAAAAAGGGAAACATCTCATATACAATATGAGATGTTTCGTAAAAGTCTTGTTCCTTTATTCGGAGTTCCGAATAAAAAAGAAATCCAGTTGGTGAGCTTATTTTTTATGCTTTTTTATCGGATAAAGCCTGTTTCGATGAGCCATTGTTCTGCAAGATTTGTCCACTCATCGGTCGATCCCGGATTGTTGCGTAGAGCGATACTGTGTTTTCCTGCCGGGAAAATGTGCAGGGACGATCCTTTTATGTCATTGCGTTTCAAGGCATCGAAAAGCCTTAGACTGTTAAGGCAGGATACGGCGGGATCGTTCATGGCGTGAACGATAAACATCGGTGGAGTTGTGGTCGAGACCTGCTTGTCGCACGAGAATTTTTCCCGTAATTCGGGTGTGTCGTATTTCCCCAATAAGTTTTGCCGGCTACCCTTGTGGGCAATTTCGTCCATCGAAACGACCGGAGATACGAGAATGGCAAAATCGGGACGAAAAGATATTCTGTCGAGTGTATCTCCTGCTTGACTCCAATCATCAGAGAGAGTGGCGGCGCAAGCCGATAGATGAGCCCCTGCCGATGAACCCATAACGCCTATCTTTTGAGGTTCTATGCCCCAGCGGTCGGCATGGGCGCGTATGTAGCGCACGGCACGTTGTATATCTTGTAGAGGAGCCTTGTAACATGTCTTGACATCGGGCGATTGCGGGAGGCGATGTTGCAAGACAAAGGCCGTGATTCCCATCGTATTGAACCATTTGGCCAGTTGGAATCCGCTGATTTGGTAGGCCAGCCGAGCATATCCTCCACCCGGAACGATGATGACGGCGGCGCCTTTGTTTTCGGCTCGGGAGGTCTCAAAAAGATAAAGCCCAGGAGTTCCGACCCGGTAGATTCGTTCGTTGGCTATACTGTCGGGCAGATTCAGTCCCCGGCTATTAGGCATTTTCCCTTTTTTCCAAAGGGGAATAAATTCTTGTGCTTCGACTGTTGTCGTCATGCATACAATGCAAAGAAAGAATACAAGTTTTTTCATGGCATAGGAAAGTTTTTTTGATAAGAACAGGACAAAAGTATGAAATTCGTCTTTTTCTGTCGGTTTATTATATGGTAATTTCGATACGGTTCCCTTCCGGATCGGAAACGATACTTTCATAATAACCGTCTCCTGTATGTCGGGGATTACTGAGTACCGGGTATCCGTCTTCTCGTAATTTCTTTGTCAGGGAATCTACAATATCTTTCTCACCGACAGAGATGGCAAAATGTGCCAGTCCTCGCAGGTTGCCATTCTCCGGCCGATTTTCTATATCGGGCGTGTGCATCAGCTCTATGCGGGTCCCACCTTTCCCGAAAGTCAGGAAGTAGGAGGAGAATTTTTTTGAATTGTTGACATACATCTCGCCGCATTCGGCATCGAAATATTTCGTATAGAATCGGCGTAACAAATCCAAGTCTTCGGTCCAAATGGCCAAGTGTTCTATCTTCATTTTATAACAGAAAAATCATTTCCGCAAATATAACCGGAAATTGAGATTTATTCCTATATTTGCATAAAATAAGTCTGATAAAATATATTTAAATTGTACCTGTAAGATATTTAGGGCAATATAACGTTAAAAAATGGAGGTGAAAGACAGAAAAACGTAAGAAGCACAAAAGGAAATCGTCCGTTTTAAAAATGGAATCCCAAAGGTTGGAATTAAAACAAATTTAAAAACTACTCAAAAAAGTGCTTCCATTTATAGCTAGAAATGGACAAATTACATATTAGCTTTTAGCTATTGTTCTCTTCATTCAGAATACCGCCAATATTCATCTCTGAGAACAAGTAGACTGAAAGTTCATGCTGATAAGGCGTGGGCTATTCTGTACTTGTTAGAGATAAGGTCACTTGGCGGTAACCGTGAATGAAGATAAGTAAGAATGGTTACACGCCCTTTTTGTATTAATTTATAAAATAAACATGAAATCTCAATTAAAAATTATACTATTTCTTGTTATTGCGACTATCATTGCGAATGAAGCTAACGCACAGTTCAATAATACAGATGTGCTATTTTACATTGATGTGGAAGCTTCTCTGGCTAATCCACAAACAAATGTTTATATATGGAAATTTAGAAACGGAAATTTGTATAAAATAATGAAAATTGGCACTACATTAGCCAATGTGTCTGAAAATCTTAAAAAAGATATGTATTATTATGAGAAAGACGAAAAACAATCATTTAGTAGCTGTTGGATAACGAAAAATTCATATAATAAAATTATGTCAAATATAAAGTGGATTGTGTATTCCCTTTCTATAGAAGGTCTTCACTCGTTTACAGGAGCATTCGGAGAAACAGTAGAAGGTTATCCAGACTATAACTGTTATGGAGCTTTCAAAAAAGATCTATCTGAATATACAGAATGGAAAGAACCAGACTATGACGGAGCTGGTAGATTTATTTTTCGCAGAATATCTAAGTCTGAATTGAGAAATCTAAAATTTTCTATGACACGAGATTTTTTACAATAACATATTTAGTTTAGAAGTTGTGCCCGACACGAACTAAGGGTATAAAGTAATGAAAAAGCAATTCTTATTTGTATTTCTTTTTGTCTTTGCAGTAGGAACAGCAGACGTATTTCCATTCAATGCAGAAATGCCTATGAATAGAGAAAGTGCTATGACCTCTGTTCCCAGTGACGGTACATATACTCGTACACAATACTTTGTTACGGTATGTACGGAGTCTGGACACAGCAAAGGAACATATACCATATATTTACATAGGGGTAAAAAGTATATAAGTTTTAATAATACATGGGTGTGTATCCAAGGGAAGAGTCGCTTTGCCTATCGAGGAAACTGGTATGTAATAAAGTGAGTTTTATTTATTAAACAAAATCAGTTTAAAAAGTTGAGAGAAAACAAGAATATATTTTCTTGTTTTCTCTTTATGATTTTGGGTGGGTATAACCTGTAAGCCGCGTCCATGAGAATAAAAAGGAGAAAATCAAAAGCTAAAAAAACGCCTACACTATACATTGCATATATTATTTTTGTTTTCGGAAGATAAAAAGATAAAGCTTTTTTCTATTATCAAATAACAGTTAGGAAGTATATTGTTTGCGAATATAATAATTTTTATTTTAAAAGTGAAATAAATTATGTTTTTGTATAATTATTTGATTAATCATGATGTGAAAACTATTTTGGACGAGAATAGCTGTGAAAAGTTTGTTGAATATTTTTTGTTCATGGAAGTCGGGTAAGATATAGGATTGAATGGAGTTGGCTTGAAATCGTTTGCCGGTATTTCGACAAGTGGTAAAATTTTTCCTTGCGTAGCGAGATAAAAGATCTCTTGTTAAAATGTAGAATAGATTTGTTTTTCCTGAAACCTCATATTACTTTTGGACATACGCTTGAAAAAAGACACACAATGATTTCCGAGCGTTCATCAAAAGAGCCGATATGAAAGTTTCCGTTTATACAGCCGATTTGAGAAGCGAACTCCCGATGCGGTATGCCGAGGGCGGTGTGCGTGCCGGATTTCCCAGTCCGGCGCAGGATTATGAGACCGAGGCGATTGATTTGAACAAGGAATTGGTACGGCACCCTGCTACGACCTTTTACGCCCGAGCTTACGGAGATTCAATGCACGATAGCGGTATAGACGATGGCGACCTGCTTATAGTAGACAAGTCGATCGAGCCACAGGAGGAAGATATTGTAGTGGCTTTTGTCGATGGCGAATTTACATTGAAGCGTATACGTATGGATAGAGCGGCCGGTTGCTTGTGGCTCATGCCTTCTAACGACAATTATCCGCCCATACGTGTTACTTCCGAAAACCACTTCATGGTATGGGGCGTGGTTACGTATAATATCAAGCGTCAACTCAAACGTTCGAAATGATAGCTCTGGTCGATTGTAATAACTTTTTTGCGTCATGCGAGCGGGTTTTCAATCCCTCTTTGCAAAATAAGCCTGTCGTTATACTTTCCAATAATGACGGTTGCATCATTGCCCGCAGTAATGAGGCCAAGGCATTGGGTATCGCTATGGGGGTACCGTTGTATCAGGTAAGGGAACTCCTCGAACGGGAAAATGTCGCAGTGTTCAGCAGCAATTACAATCTTTACGGGGATATGAGCCGTAGGGTCATGTGCCTTCTTTCTGAATTTACCCCAGATCTTGTTCCTTACTCGATCGATGAGGCTTTTCTCGATTTTACCGGAGTGTGTACCGAAGATCGTTTCCGGGATTACGGCCGACGGATTGTGGAGACCGTCGAGCGGGGTACCGGCATACCCATAACCATCGGTATCGCTCCGACCAAAACGCTGGCCAAAGTCGCCGGTTATTTCGGTAAAAAATACCCGGGGTATGGGGGTGTTTGCCTCATTGATAGTGAGGCGAAACGGATCAAGGCGCTCGATAGTTGTCCCATAGGAAAGGTTTGGGGGATAGGGCGTCATCTTTTGGTCAAGATGGAATATTACGGGATAAAGACAGCCGGGGATTTTGTACGTCGTCCCGAGAGTTGGGTACGCCGTAATTTTACCGTTACGGGAGTACGCACATGGAAAGAGCTTCAAGGAGAAAATTGTATCGGTGAAGACGATTTACCGCATAAGAAAAGCATTTGTACCAGTCGCAGTTTCCCCGATCAGGGAGTGGCTCTCCATGCGCAACTCGAAGAGGCTGTTGCCAATTTTACGGCCTCGTGTTGCCGTAAGCTCAGGCGGCAGCATGCCTGTTGCCGGGCAGTTACGGTATTTGCCCATACGAGCCGTTTCCGAAGAGATATGCCGCAAAGCTATATTTATCATACCCGTTATCTGCCGGTACCGACCAATAATGTGAGCGAACTTATCTCTGTTGTCGTGCAGTTGTTGCGGGAAAAATATCCCGAAGGAGATACATATTATTATAAGAAAGCCGGAGTGATGGTGTGGGATATAACTCCCGATGAGGCGGTCCAGACCTATCTTTTCGATTCGGTCGACCGGCAGAAACAATCGGCTCTTGCCGAGGCCGTCGATCGTATCAATAGAAAAAACGGTCGCGATACAGTGCGTATAGCTTTGCAGGGTTATGATGTCAGTTGGCATTTGAAGTGCGAGTATAAAACATGCCAATATACGACCCGTCTCAATGAAATAATACGAGTGAAGAGCTGACGGTTATCGTATCGAGAATTTATTCGGAAAAACACATAGGGGGGAATCCATGATTCACCCCCTATGTGTTTGGGTACTCGAAGCGGGACTCGAACCCGCACAGCCGCAATGGCCAAAGGATTTTAAGTCCTTCGTGTCTACCATTCCACCATTCGAGCCTCCTTGCGGAAACCGGATTTCGTGTGAGCCGGCAGAAAAACAGATACGGCACTTGTGTCTCATGTGGCTTCGGGCCACGCGGACGATGCCGCTGTTTTTCGGCGACAAAGATAGTGCTTATTCGCGAAAAAACAACATTCTGTTTTTGTGAAATTTCATTTCAGCTGTTTTTGTCCTATTTTTCGTCGTGCTATAATGGTTTTGCTGCCATTTTTTTTCGGTAAAAATGGTATGAATATCTGTAATTTGTTTATCGTAAAACGGAAAGGATAGCTCTATTTTTGTATCATCGAAAAATAAAATCAACGATATGGAAGAAAAACGAATCGATATGCGTGTGGCAGAGCAGGCCGACCCGGCCGAGAGCCGTCGTTGTGCGCAGTTATGTTTTAAAATCAATCACACGATGCCGTTTACCGAGGAGTACGATAAGCTCGTGGAAGAGTTGTTTCTGGGGCATATAGGCGTTGGTAGCCGGGTTATGCCGCCGTTGACCGTCGTGCGCGGGAATAGCGTGAGCATAGGGAAGAATGTCGTGGTAATGAACAATGCGCTGTTTATGGCGGCCGGAGGCGTTACGATAGAAGACGATGTATTGGTCGCTGCCAATGTGCAACTGATATCGAACAATCATGACTTGTATGACCATCAGATACTTACCTGTAAACCGGTTGTTCTCAAAAGAAATTGCTGGATCGGAGCCGGAGCGACGATTCTGCCCGGTGTAACGGTCGGAGAGAATGCCGTCGTGGGAGCGGGAAGTGTCGTAACACGCGATGTCGAGGCCAATACGGTTGTCGTCGGGAATCCGGCTCGTGTCGTCAAGACGCTTGCACAAGCAAGAACGGAGTAGTGGCTAATCGGGGCTGGCAAGATGGTGGGGCGTATTCGGTATTGCCGGTTTGTGGAGAGTCGATCACAGAAATAGGAAATATAAAATAATATGGGAATGAAAAAATTTTTTACGGTTATTGCTGTGGTTACGGCACTGTGGGGTATCGATGCCGGACTTCATGCACAAAATGATGGTTCTATGAAAACAAAAGAAATTCTTCAAAACATCAGTGCCTTTCCGATAGGCAATGAGAATGTGGCTTATCAGCAATATTTTACCGGTAAATCGTGGCTGGCACGTTTGGCTACCGATAAGGATTTGAATGTGCCTATTTCCAATGTTACGTTCGAGCCCGGTTGTCGGAACAATTGGCACAGCCATACGGGAGGACAGATTCTTATTGCTGTGGGTGGTCGCGGGTATTATCAGGAAAAAGGGAAGCCTGCGCAATTGCTTTTACCCGGCGATGTGGTGGAGATAGCTCCCAATGTCGTACATTGGCACGGTGCTGCGCCCGACAGCTGGTTCTCGCATTTGGCGATCGAGTGCAATCCTTCTTCAAACAAAAATACATGGTTCGATCCGGTTGATGACCGCCAGTATGCCGAAGCGACATCGACAGGGGTACGCTTATCCGAAAATGCAACGAAGAATATCCGGGCGTGGTTTCCGGCTTCGTCGTCAACTCTCGATACGACCGATCCCGAGTTGGCCGAAATATTCGGGAATTTTGCTTTCGGAGAAACGCAGCAGTATGGAGATCTCGATGTTCGTACCCGTATTCTCGTAACGATGGCATCGGCAATCGCCCAAAATACAGAGGGGCTGTATCGTCAAATGCTTGTGGCGGCTTATGCCAATGGCATATCTCCGATGGAGATAAAAGAAGTCCTTTATCAAGCCGTACCTTATGTAGGTATGGCCCGAGTTGCGAGTTTGCTCGGTGTCGCCAATGAGTTTCTGGCAGAGCGGGGCGTGAAACTTCCGCTCGAACCGCAATCGGTTACGACACCCGATACACGTATGGAAAAAGGTCTTGCTTTGCAAAAATCTATTTTCGGGGAGCATATAGATAAAATGCGCCAAACTGCACCAGCCAATCAGTTGCATATACAACAATATCTCTCTGCCAACTGTTTTGGAGATTATCAGACGCGCCGAGTCTTCGATACGCCTATGCGTGAGTTGCTTACATACGCTATGCTCATATCTTTGGGCGGTTGCGAACCGCAAGTGAAAAGTCATATTCAGGGGAATGTGAATGTCGGGAATGATAAGGCGGTATTATTGGCTGTAACGACGCAGTTATTGCCTTACATCGGGTATCCGCGTACACTCAATGCCATAGCCTGCCTCAATGAGGTGATACCCGAGAAGAAGTAAAAGCGGGATTAAAATTAATTATAAAGAAAATAAAAATGGAAACAGTGAAATTGAACAATGGTGTAGAAATGCCGATTTTGGGTTATGGTGTATATCAGGTAACGCCCGAGGAGTGCGAACGTTGTGTGGCCGATGCCATTGCAGTGGGGTATCGCTCTATCGATACGGCACAAGCCTATCACAATGAGGAAGGTGTGGGGCGTGCCGTAAAGAGAAGCGGCGTGCCGCGTCATGAATTATTTATCACGACAAAAGTCTGGATTTCAAACGGAGGTTATGAAAAAGCCCGGCTTTCCATCGACGAATCATTGAAAAAGTTGCAAAGCGATTATGTCGATTTGCTTCTTATACATCAGCCGTTCAATGACTATTACGGGACTTACCGGGCGATGGAAGAGGCCTATCGGGCAGGTAAGGCGAGGGCTATCGGCGTTTCCAATTTTTATCCCGACCGTTTTGTCGATTTGGCGCACTTTTGCGAAGTTGTTCCCGCCGTCAATCAAGTCGAGACACATGTGTTCAACCAGCAAGAGAAGCTGCGGGAAGTGATGCAGCCTTTCGGGACGCAGCTCATGTCGTGGGGGCCGTTTGCCGAGGGTCGCAATCATTTCTTTACCGATCCGGTGTTGTCGGCGGTTGCAGATAAGTATGGCAAGTCTGTTGCCCAAGTGGCTTTGCGATTTTTGATACAACGTGGTATTGTGGTGATTCCCAAGTCGACGCATAGGGAGAGAATGGCAGAAAATTTTGCGGTGTTCGATTTTTCATTGTCGGCCGATGATATGGCGACCATTGAAACGCTCGACAAAAAAGAATCGCTTTTCTTTTCTCATTATGACCCTTCTTTTATAGAGATGTTGATAAAGTTATAGTTTTGTGTCGGCATTTCTTTCTTTTAACGAACAGTAATCCCACAAGGTTACTGTTCGTTTTTTTTATTGATATATAGTACGTTATTTATCCTTTGCTTTGTTTGGAAGAAATTTTTTTGGAAAATAATCTCCAAAATATTTGGAAGTATTGATTATGTGTTTTAATTTTGTAATTAAATCGAATGATTAATATATCTGATGATGAGAAGCGAGGAGAAAATACAGAAGCGAGGAGAAAATACAGAAGCGGCGATTCTCGAAGCTGCGGAAAAGTTGTTCATGGAGCAAGGTTTCGCATCGACAACCACGATGCAGATCGCCAAGCGTGCCGGTTGTAACCAAGCACTGGTTCATTACTATTTCAGGACGAAAGACAATTTGTTTGAAAAGATTTTTGAGGAAAAAGTACGTTTTATCGTAACGAATTTCTTGAATATCAATTCCGAGGCTCAGACGCTCGAAGATAAGATACGAAAAATGGTCGACGTGCATTTCGAGTTTTTCAGGAGTAATCCTCGTTTAGTTCCATTTGTTCTGATAGAAGTATTGTCCGATATGGAACGTTTCGGATTTATGTTCGATAAGATAAAGCAACAGGCGTCATTGGTATTCGCTAAAATCGATGAGACTTTGCGGGCGGAAATCGAAAAAGGGACGATCCGTCCTATTACGACATTGAACTTGGTACTCACAATCGTGTCTTTGGATATCGCGCCTTTTATTATAGGACCGATTTTGCAAAAGAGTCTCAATCTGACCGATGAACAGGTCGATGAACATCTGGATATACGGAAAAAGGAGGTTGTTGATATTGTTTTGCGTCAAATAAGGAAATGAATTCTTATATATTATGCCGTGCGTGAAGAACGGGCGGTATTTTTTTCTTTGTGATTTAATTGTATGATTAAATAATATGATCAAAATATGGATAAGAAACAAATCGTTCTCGGTATAATTGCCTTGTGGGTGAGTATACCTGTGTGGGGGAGGGAGATAACCATAGAGGAGTGTTATCGGAAAGCTCAGGCCAATTATCCTCTTATAAAACAGTATGACCTGATCGAAAAAAGTCGCGAGTATAGCGTGTCGAATGCCAATAAGGGATATTTGCCGCAGATCTCTTTTTCGGCAAAGGCTTCTTATCAGTCCGATGTTACCAAGTTGCCGTTCGATTTTTCCCGTCTGGGTATATCGGGTGTCGAGATACCCACATTGAGTAAAGACCAGTACGGGGCGACGGTCGATATTACTCAGACCATTTGGGACGGAGGGGCCACCCGGTCTCGCAAAGACGATATACGCATGTCGGCCGAAGTCGAAAAGAAAAATACCGAAGTTGCGCTTTACAAGATAAATGAGCGTGTCAATCAGATTTTCTTCGGAATATTGCTGGCCGATGCACAGATACGACAGAATAAATTATATCAGGAAGAGTTGGAGCGCAACTACCGGCAGATAGAGTCGTATATAGCGAACGGGGTCGGTAACCAATCCGATTTGGACGCGGTAAAAATCAACCGTTTGAAAGCCGAGCAAAGCCGTATTCAGTTCGTATCTACCCGCAAGGCCTATGTCGAGATGTTGTCCCGGCTGGTGGGTGAGCCGATCGGCGAAGATGTGGAGTTTGTGAAACCGGCGGTACTGCGGGCCGGTGGAGAGGTCAATCGTCCGGAATTGCAGTTGTATGATTCCCAGATACGGCATTTGCAGGTTAAAGACAAGGAAATCGTTTCGGGGTTGATGCCTAAATTCGGGCTCTTCTTTACGGGCGGTTACGGGAAACCCGGACTGAATATGCTCGAAGACGACTTTGCCGCGTATTATGTAGCAGGGGTGAAATTGTCGTGGAATATGGGGAATTTCTATACGCGGCGCAACAGTAAACGGCAGTTGCGCGACAACGTGAGGGCTGTCGAGTTGCAGCGGGAGACGTTCCTTTTCAATCTCGATCTTGACATGACACAGAAAAATAATGAGATCGAAAAATATGTAGAGCAGCTTCGTTACGATGACGAAATCATCGCTTTGCGTAATTCGGTGAAGGAGGCTTCTGTTGCGAAAGTGGCTAATGGCACCCTGTCGGGAACCGATTTCATGCGGGACGTCAATGCCGAGCAGTTGGCCGTACAGGATAAAATCTTTCATGAAATAGAACTCCTGTTAGTGATGTATAACTTAAAGTATATAACAAACAATTAAAAATAGGATTATATGAAATTTACAGAAATGAAAAGAGGAGCCGTATGGGCAGCCGTGTCGCTTTTGTTCTTTTCGTCTTGCCGGGATAAAAACGGTGAATACGATGCCTCGGGTGTGTTCGAGGCGACCGAAGTAATCGTTTCGGCGCAAGGTACAGGCGAACTTGTCGAATTGAATATCGAGGAAGGATGTGAAGTTACTGCCGGCTCGCAACTGGGGTGTATCGACACCGTGCAGTTGTACCTGAAAAAAGAGCAGCTACTGGCCAATAAGGTTTCGGTCGAGAGTCGTCGTTATGATATATCGAGGCAGATCGCTTCCTTGCAACAGCAGATTGCCACACAGAAGAAAGAACAGGCGAGGTTTGAAAATCTGGTAGAGTCGAATGCTGCCAATCAGAAACAGCTCGATGACATCAATGCGCAGCTTGCTTTGCTCGACAAGCAACTGTCGGCGCAAATCGAAACGCTGGAAAATAACAACCGCAGTGTCGGGGGAGAGTTGCTCGCATTGTCGGCGCAGATTGCACAGATTGAAGACCAAATCGTGAAAAATTGTATTTCGAGCCCGATCGACGGAACGATTTTGTCGAAGTATGCCGAGCCCGGAGAGTTGGCTGCGCAGGGACGGGCGCTGTTCAAGGTGGCCGATATGGAGAATCTGTTTTTGAGGGTTTATATCACGGCCGACCAGTTGACATCGATGAAGATAGGACAACCCGTAAGCGTATTTGCCGATGAAGGAGTTTCGGGACGGCGGCGATACGACGGTACGGTAACATGGATCTCCGATAAGGCAGAGTTTACGCCCAAAACGATTCAGACCCGTGATGAGCGCGCCAATTTGGTGTATGCCGTAAAGATTGCCGTGAAAAACGACGGATATATAAAGCGTGGTATGTACGGCGAGATAAAAATAAATAAGTGAATCCTGCTATGGTAAGATTGAGCATAAATGATAAGGCCTACCGTATCTGGCAGTTGCTGATCGATGAGAAATGTATGAGCGTGCAAGGCATCGCGGCGCATACCTATTATGAGAAAGAACATGTATTGCTTTCGCTCGGTTGGTTGATACGGGAAAATCTGGTTGTCTTGCACGATGACGACGGCGTGTTGTTGGCAGAGTTGGTTACCCCTATAAGTGAAAAATATTATTAAAAACAAGGCGATGTATAGTATTTCGGCACATCATATAGGCAAATCGTATGGGAATGTGCGGGCATTGGGCGATATATCTTTTGATGTGGATCCCGGGGAGATTTACGGAATCATAGGACCCGATGGCGCGGGGAAAACGACGCTTTTCAGAATTTTGACAACGCTTATTCTGGCCGATGCGGGAACAGCGACCGTAACAGGGCTCGATGTCGTGAAAGATTATCGGGAGATACGCAATCGCATAGGATATATGCCCGGGCGTTTTTCCTTGTATCAGGATTTGACGGTGGAAGAAAATCTCGCTTTTTTCGCTACGGTTTTTCATACGACTATCGAAGAAAATTATCACTTGATAGCTGATATATACCGGCAGATAGAACCGTTTAAACACCGGAAAGCTGGGAAACTCTCCGGAGGAATGAAGCAAAAATTGGCATTGAGTTGCGCGCTTATACATAAGCCTTCGGTCCTTTTTCTCGACGAGCCGACGACGGGGGTCGATCCTGTATCCCGCAAAGAGTTTTGGGAAATGCTGATAAAGTTGAAAAAACAGGGGCTGACGATTCTGGTATCGACTCCTTATATGGACGAGGCCTCGCTTTGCGACCGTATCGCCTTGATACAAGGCGGCCGGTTTATGCAGATAGATACGCCTGCAAATATCATAGCCCGTTACCCGAAACCGATATATGCGGTCCATTCCCGGCAGATGCATAAGCTGTTGAATGATTTGCGCGGTTACCGGTTTATCGACTCGGCTTTTTCGTTCGGGATCGCTTGCCACGCTACGTTTACGGAGCAGTCGGGAGTTTTCGGTTTGGCGGCATATTTGGAGTCAAAAGGACATTCCGACGTGGGTATAACCGAGATAAAGCCTACGGTGGAAGATTGTTTTATGTTGTTGTCAAATACACCCCGAAATGGAAAATAATATTGTCATACATACCGAAGAACTGACCAAGACGTTCGGCAATTTTACGGCTGTCGACCACATATCGTTCGATGTCCGGCGCGGAGAAATCTTCGGATTTTTGGGTGCGAACGGTGCCGGAAAGACAACCGCCATGCGTATGTTGTGCGGGTTGAGCACTCCTACTTCGGGCGTCGGTCGGGTGGCCGGTTTCGATATTGCCCGGCAATCCGAGGCCGTGAAAAAAAATATCGGGTATATGAGTCAAAAATTTTCTCTTTACGAAGATCTCAAAGTATGGGAGAATTTACGCCTTTTCGGAGGAATTTACGGTATGAAAGCGAAAACGATCGCGTCGGAGACCGACCGTATATTGCACGAATTGGGCTTTGAAAAAGAGCGGAATACGCTGGTGAAGTCTTTGCCGTTGGGCTGGAAACAGAAGTTGTCGTTTTCGGTTTCTATCTTTCATGAACCGAAAGTCGTTTTTCTTGATGAGCCGACAGGTGGGGTCGATCCGGTAACACGCAGGCAGTTTTGGGAACTTATCTATCAGGCGGCCGAGCGGGGTATAACGGTATTTGTTACGACTCATTATATGGACGAGGCCGAGTATTGCGACCGGCTATCCATCATGGTCGACGGAAAAATAAAAGCGCTTGACTCACCGGATAATTTACGAAAACAGTTTGCTGCGGAATCGATGGACGAAGTATTCCACCGACTAGCGAGGGAAGCGACACGGAAAGGAGATTGATATGAGACAGTTTATATCGTTTGTAAAGAAAGAGTTTTATCATATATTCCGAGATAAGCGTACGATGCTGATATTGCTCGGAATACCGGTCGTACAGATGTTGCTTTTCGGGTTTGCCATTACGACCGAGGTAAAAGATGTGCAGGTCGCCGTGTTCGACCCGTCGAAAGATGTGGCGACTCGTCAGATCATAGAGAAATTTCGGGCAAGTTCGTATTTCGATTTTGTCGAAGAACTGACCGACGTCGATGAAATCAATGACATTTTCAAGTATGGAAAAATAAATCTTGTCATCGTGTTTAGCGACAATTTCGCCGAAAATCTGATGCGCACCGGCGATGCGTCGGTACAGTTGATTACCGACGGAACCGAACCCAATCAGGCTTCGATGATTACCGGATATGCTTCAAATATATTGGCCTCTTACCAGCAATCGTTGTCGGAGCAGGGAAAGACGCCGTTCCGTATCGTGCCCGAAATAAAAATGCTGTTCAATCCTCAGTCGGAGAGTGCCTATAATTTTGTTCCCGGTGTGATGGGCATGATACTGATGCTTATTTGTGCCATGATGACATCAATTGCCATTGTACGGGAAAAAGAGACGGGAACGATGGAGGTATTGCTTGCATCACCGATGAGGCCTATCTTTATTATCTTGGCAAAGGCCGTTCCTTATTTTGTCTTGTCTATACTCAACCTGATAACGATACTTTTGTTATCGGTCTTTGTTCTCGGTGTCCCGGTAGCGGGGAATATATTTTCGCTCATGTTCATATCGTTGGTATTTATCTTTTTGGCTTTGTCGCTGGGGTTGCTCATTTCCACCCTTGTCGATACGCAGATGGCGGCTATATTGGCTTCGGGTATGGGGCTGATGATGCCTACAATGATACTGTCGGGGTTGGTATTTCCTATCGAGAGTATGCCGGTCGTTTTACAATGGATCTCGGCGATAGTGCCGGCGAGGTGGTATATCGAGGCGATAAGAAAAATCATGATACAAGGTGTAGGAATCGAATTCGTGATGAGAGAGCTTGGCGTTTTGGCGGTGATGACTTGTCTCCTGCTGGTATTGAGTCTCAAAAAGTTTAAAACCCGTTTAAGTTAAGATTGCCATGTTGAAGTACTTGATAGAAAAGGAGTTTAAGCAGATTGTCAGAAATTCGTTCCTCCCGAGGCTGATAGTCATGATGCCGTTGATGATAATGCTGGTCCTTCCGTGGGCGGCCGATCAGGAGATCAAGAACGTGAAATTGAGTGTTATCGATAATGATCATAGCCCCGATTCGGAACGTCTGATACGGAAAATTGTCTCTTCGGGCTATTTCGTTCTGGCCGATGTCTCCGATACAAACGAGCAGGCGATGCAACGTATCGAGTCGGGTGATGCCGATGTTATTCTCGAGATATCCGATGGTTTTGAAAAAGATATGGTAAATGGTGAAGTCGGAAAAATATCGATTCGGGCCAATGCCGTGAACGGGACGAAGGGTGGTTTGGGAAGCTCTTACCTGTCGTCGATACTCGCCGATTATTCCGTCGAATTGAGAACCGAATACATCGGAGAATCGAATGCGACGGCCGTCTCTGCTCCCGTTTTTGGCGTTATACCTCAATATAAGTTCAATCCGCATCTCGATTATAAGGTATTTATGATCCCGGCCCTAATGGTCATGTTGCTGACATTGCTTACTGGATTTCTTCCGGCTTTGAATATCGTCGGGGAAAAAGAGGCCGGAACGATAGAACAGATCAATGTAACACCGGTAAAAAAATCCATGTTTGTATTGGCGAAACTCATACCCTATTGGGTCATCGGGTTTATCGTATTGGGATTGTGTATGATTTTGGCAGCTTTGGTGTACGGGATAAATCCCGCAGGTAGCTTGTTGACGATATTTTTGTTTGCGACCATATATATACTGGTTGTTTCTGGGTTCGGGTTGATTATCTCGAATTATTCCGATACGATACAGCAGGCGATGTTCGTCATGTTTTTCTTCATCATGATTTTCATCTTGATGAGCGGACTGTTTACCCCGGTAGCCAGTATGCCCCAATGGGCGCAAGTCATTACTATATTCAATCCGTTGAAATATTTTATGCAGGTAATGCGCTTGGTCTATCTCAAAGGAAGTGCTTTTGTGGAGCTTATACCTCAGTTTCTCGCCTTGTGCACTTTCGCTGTGGCTCTGAACGTGTGGGCGGTTCTCAGTTATAAGAAGAGCAGTTGATGTATTTTTCGATGGATATTTTTGTAAATGGAGTGTCGTTCTTCTCGAATAGTACCCTTGCATGGGAATTTATATTATGGGGGACTTGTATGGTTGTTCCGAATCGAGGTTTTCGGTCGAGTGGGAAGGAGCTCACGCTTTTTGTTTGAGATTCTTCGGTGCTTCCGCACCTCAGTATGACACCCCTGTCATCTCGAACGAAAGTGAGAGATCTCATGCCATACGCTCATTTGGTAGGGATTCTTTACTCCACTACGTTTCGTTCAGAATGACAAAGGGCTTTTGAGGCCATCCGCACGTTTGTCATTCCGAGTGCATGCGAGGAATCTCATTGAGACTACCTCTTTGCAGAAATTTATCAGGTGTGTCGGTGATAAGGAGAAACAAGTAAACGAGCCGCATCAAAATCGATGCGGCTCGTTTACTTGTTCATCATCGGGAAATAAGGTACCCTGTTGATGTGTTGGTTACGATATAGGAAGTAAGCCCGTATTTTTTTTCTTGGGCGCGTCCCGAGAGGGGTTGCCCGTAACCGTTGAAGACGTCGTAGGTTGATCCGCATTTACGACATACGGCAATGCCGGCTTCTTCGTCTACTTCTATACGTACATTGCTTTGGCATTCGATGGGGCAGGCCATGTCGTAGGCGAGAAGTTCGTTATTTAGTCCGCAGGCGAGCAGTACGCCGCCGAAACCGGAATAACTGTTGGCTGTCCACGAAAAGCCTTTCGGCAGAGAGCTTTTTACAAAGGTCTGCGATTCCATATAGCCGTGTACGCCGTAGACACTCCACTGTGCCGAATAGATTTCGATATGCACGGGGCGGGCGGGTAGGCGTTGGTCGTCGTAATTGTCGCATCCGTATAGGCAGAATGCCAAAATCGAAAAGGTGTAGAAAAGTATACGTTTCATCGTGTGTACCGAAAAGTGATTAGCGACCCAATAGGGAGTCGAAAGCGGCCTGCGTTTTCCCGAAATCGAAATCCTGCACGATGCTTTTTTCCAATGATGAGATTTGCTCGTTGCAAAGGTTGCCTATGCTGCCTTCGTGCGTATGATGTACATCTTTGTTCGGGGTGAAATCTCCGGCTTCGATGCGTAGCCCTACCTGCTTGTAGGCATCGCGGAAAGGCGTCCCTTCGAGAGTAAGCCGGTTTACTTCTTCGACACTGAAAATGGGGTCATACCGGCAGTCGTCGAGGATATGCTCGTTGACGGTGATGCGGCTCATCATCTGTTCGACCATGCGCAAGCAATTTTTCAACTCATCGAAAGCCGGGAGAAATACCTCTTTGATGATTTGCAAATCCCGGAAGTAGCCCGACGGCAGATTGTTGGCGATGAGGGTTATCTGGTAAGGAAGAGCCTGTATTTTATTGCATTTGGCCCGTGTAAGTTCGAATACGTCGGGATTTTTCTTATGCGGCATGATGCTCGATCCGGTGGTGTAAGCATCGGGCAATTTGATGAATCCGAAGTTTTGGGAGTTGAACAGGCAAGCATCGAAAGCCACCTTCGACAAGGTGGCGGCGATCGATGCCAAAGCCGATGCGACGATGCGCTCGGTTTTTCCCCGTCCCATTTGGGCGTAAACGACATTGTAGTTCATTGAATCGAACCCGAGCAGCCGGGTCGTAAGACTCCGGTCGAGAGGAAACGATGATCCGTATCCCGCTGCCGATCCCAATGGGTTGCGGTTACTTACCCGGTAAGCGGCTTGCAATACGGTGAGGTCATCGACGAGGCTTTCGGCATAGGCGCCGAACCAAAGTCCGAATGATGACGGCATGGCTACTTGCAAGTGCGTATAGCCCGGCATCAGTACGTTTTTGTATTTCTCGCTTTGGGCAATAAGTGTCGTGAAGAGATTGTCGGTAAGTTCTACGACACTTTGCAATTCCGAGCGGATAAACAATTTCAGGTCTACCAGTACTTGGTCGTTGCGGCTGCGTCCGCTGTGTATTTTTTTTCCGATGTCGCCGAGACTGCGTGTCAACATCAGTTCGACTTGGGAATGGACATCTTCGACGCCGTCTTCGATGAGAAAATCACCTTTTTCGGCTATGGCGTAGATGTTCCGTAGTTCCTGAGTCAGCTTGTCGAGTTCTTCGCGGGTCAGTAATCCGATGCTTTCAAGCATGGTAATGTGTGCGATAGAACCGAGAATATCATAACGGGCGAGGTATAAGTCCATTTCGCGGTCTCGGCCTACCGTAAAAAGGTCGATGCTGGCATCGACCTTTACGTTTTTTTCCCAAAGTTTTTGAGCCATATCTAAGAAAGCGATCGTCTCGGCTAATTTGTTGACGCCTTCTTGCAAGGGTTTTGAAATCATGCCTCTGATGAAAGGATTCAACTCGGCGCGGAGCGTGAGTTTCAATGCCGTGTTTCCTTCGGGTGTCGGTAGCAGTTGTACCCAAATGAAGAAAGGAACCGGAGACTCGACGGTTTCGAGTTTGATGGTTTTGTACGGCTCTCTTTCGACGATGCGTACGGCTATATTTCCGGCCGGGCTTATCGTAAAACGGCAATTATCGGAATCGCAACTGAAATTCTGAACCTTATCTTCGGGTATTTTGTCCCGCAGACGTTCGAGGTTGGAAAAGTCCGACAATGTATCGAAAACGGTTTCGATGGCTGCCGGAATTGTTTTTACGGGACTTTCGAATGAGGTCATCGTTCTTGAATGTTTTATTGTGAATTATTTATTGACATTCCAAGACGCAGGATCTTTTCTCCACTCTTTCAAAGTTTCAAGATCTTCTTCGGTGATGTAGCCTGTTTTCAGGGCAGCTTCCAGTACGGCTTCGTAGTTGCTGAGGGTAACAACATCTACATTTGCAGCCTTGAAACGTTCCTCTGCTACGGGGAAACGGTAGGAAAATATGGCGGCCATACCCACGACCTCACAACCGACGTTGCGGATGGCTTCGACGGCTTTGAGGCTACTGCCTCCCGTGGAAATAAGGTCTTCTATGACAACGACGCGCTGTCCGGGAATAAGATTTCCTTCAATGAGATTTTCGAGACCGTGATCTTTGGGCGCCGAACGTACGTAGACATAGGGCAGTCCCAGTTGCTCGGCGATAAGTGCGCCTTGCGCAATGGCTCCGGTAGCAACACCGGCGATGGCGTCGATATTCTCGAATTTTTCCAAAATAAGCCGGCACAATTCTATTTTGATGAAGCTCCGTATGGCGGGATACGAAAGTGTTTTGCGATTGTCGGTGTAAATGGGCGATTTCCAACCCGATGCCCATGTGAACGGTAAGGCGGGCTGTAATTTTACGGCACTGATTTTTAATAGTTTCTCAGCAACTAAACGCTCCAATGTTTTCATAATGTCTGTTTTTTCGATGGGAATAGGGGTTGTTGTAATATAGGCCAACTTTTGATGGCAAACAAAGGTACGAAAAAGAATGAGAATAGAAAAATAAAAGGAAAATTTCGTTTTTAATTTTTTATTGGGCAAAAGATAGGGCGAGCAAGGATATGTTTCGGGGTTGTGCCGTGCGTAAAGTTTGGGCACAGGCCAGCAAGGTCGCTCCGGTTGTAACAATGTCGTCGACAAGGAGTATGTGTTTATCGGTACAATTGTGGTTGGGAGAGAGTGAAAATATATTGTGGGTGTTGAGCCATCGTTCGTAGAGTGAAAGATGTGTTTGTGATGGATTTGCTTTTGGGCGTATGAGACTTTGTGTATCGAGAGTGATACCGGTAATATCGGAAATACCGAGGGCGATCCATTCACTCTGGTTGTAGCCGCGCTTCCGCATTCGGGTACGATGCAGGGGGACAGGTATGATAAGGTCGATATCGTCGAGAAGTCCCGTTTCGCAAAGTTCTTCGGCATACAGCTTTCCTAAATAACGGGCACACTCTTTCCCATTATGGTATTTGATGTGATGGAGGAGACTGCGGTATTGGGAGTGCGGGGTGGAGTAGAAGAATGCAAAGGCTCGGTCTATATCGATTTTTCCCCGAAATAGTTGTTCCATGGCGTGCTCGCTTTCTTTATGAAAGTCGGTTCGGGGCAGGTGGCGCAAGCAGTGCAGGCACAAATGTGTTTCGTCGCTTTGCAGTCGGGATCCGCACACGGCACACAATCGGGGAAATAATAAATCAAGTAGAGGGTTAGTCATCATAGAGATTCCGGTTGCAAGTTGTATCCAGAAGCGTGAATACCAATCCCGGCTCGAATCCCCGGGATATGGCGAAACGGGCCAGTTTCGCCCGATTTGCAGGACTCTCTTCGTTACCCAGTGAAGATCGTTTTTTAATCAGGATTTCCTGCAATAATGTGCGATAATAGCCTTCGTCGATTTGAGAGAGTGCGGCTTGTATATGTTCGTTATCGATTTTTTTTTGTCGAAGGGCGGCAGTAATTTTTATGCGTCCCCAATGGTCAAATCGTATTTTATCATTTACGAAACTTCGGCAGTAACGGCTCTCGTCGATATATTTTTCTTGTTCGAGCCGGTCGACGATTCGGTGTGTTTCGCTTGCGGAAATACCCCACCGGGAAAGTTTTTCTTCGATTTCGCTTTTGCATCTTTCTGCGGTGGAGCAGAGTGCGGCGGCTCGATAGAGGGCTTCTTCTGGGGAGAGTTCTTTTTTCATCTGTTGAGATTTATCGTGTGGCGGATGCAAATCGTTGTCGTCCGAATAAATCATTGTCGGTTCTTACGTCGCAATATCCCTCTGAAAAGAGCATTTCGGACATATCTCGGGCAAAAATCGGGTTGATTTCAAAATAGAGTTTGCCTCCTTTGCATAAGAGTTTTTTCCCTACCCGGGCGATAGCCCGATAGAAAAGTAACGGGTCGTTTTCGGGAACGAATAAGGCTGTATGCGGTTCGTAGTCGAGTACGTGCGGTTCCATGCCGGCCATTTCCGAGGGAACGATATAAGGCGGGTTACTTACGATGAGGTCGTAGGTGTAAAGTTCTTCTGCGTGAGGAGTATACTGTAATATGTCTCGTTGCAGGAAAGAGACCGATGCACCCAGATTCTGGTTGTTTTCGGTCGCAATGCACAGGGCTTCGGGGGAAATATCCCACCCTTCGATGCGGCAGTCGTGAAAATGGCGGGACAATGTGATGGCTATACAACCGCTTCCTGTTCCGATGTCGGCGATTTTTCGGAGTTGGCGATTTTTATTTTCTCGCATGATGAGGAGGGTTAGTTCTTCGGTTTCGGGGCGGGGTATGAGGACGCCCGGGCCGACTTTGAAACGTTCTCCGGCAAAATAGGCATGTCCCAAAATGTATTGAATCGGCTCTTGTTGCAAAAGCTTTTCTACGATAACCTCGATTTTTTTACGAAGGCTTTCGTCTAAAACCGTATCTTTGCGCAGAATTACATCTACGGGAGAGAACCCGCACGCATCTTCCCAGATCAGTCTTGTCATGGCGCGTATCTCTTCGGGCGGGTATATGCCTTCCAGTGATTTTTGTATATAACGGGTAGTCTTTTGCATTACGCAAAGATAATGAAAATCGGGTATTAAGGAAATGGAAAATCGGGAGAATGATCGTTTATATATGCACCGATGTTTGCAGTTGGCTGCTTGCGGTCGCGGTCGAGTGTCGCCCAATCCTATGGTGGGGGCGGTAATCGTGTGTGATGGACGGATTATAGGCGAAGGGTATCATCGACAATTCGGCGGTCCTCATGCCGAGGTGAATGCGGTGAATTCGGTGAGAGAATCGGGATTGCTTGCGCGGTCGACACTTTATGTTTCTCTCGAACCTTGTTCTCATTACGGGAAAACCCCCCCGTGCTGCCGCTTGATTATCGAAAAAAAGATACCCCGCGTCGTGGTGGGGTGTCTCGATCCATTCCCTTCGGTTTCGGGACGGGGAGTTTCTATGTTACGGGAGGCCGGCGTTGAGGTGGTTACCGGTGTGCTCGAAAGTGAGTGTCGGGCATTGAATGCCGTGTTTATGACGGCTCATGAGCGACAAAGGCCCTATGTCATGCTGAAATGGGCACAAAGCCGGGACGGATTTATCGACCGTCGGCGAGTGTCCGGTGAGTCGGCCTATCGTTTTTCCGATAGTCAGACTTTGCTTTTTTCGCATCGTCTCCGGGCTGAGTACGACGCCATACTGGTCGGCTCTCGGACGGTATGGCTCGATGATCCGTCGCTTACGCTACGTTTATGGCCGGGGCGGCGTTCCCCGTTGCGGGTTGTCATTGGTGAAAACGTCTCTTTCCCGGCTTCGGCTGGGATATTCTCCGACGGTGTGCCGACTGAGATTTTTACTTCACAACCGGTCGAAGACGATAAATCCGTGCGGTATACGGTGGCGGATTTTTCCCGGCCCGTAATTCCTCAGGTATTGAATGCGCTTTATCGGGAGGGAATTATCGGTTTGCTCGTAGAAGGAGGGACCGCGACATTGCAATCCTTTATCGATGCCGGCCTGTGGGACGAGACTCGGATAGAAACTGCTCCCGTCGAATTGGGAGACGGCGTGGCAGCTCCCGTGCTTTCCTGTGCCGAAAAACGGTTGGCGATAAGTTATGGTTTGCATCTCGTAGAGAACTTCTCCCGAACTGAAAAATTGTCATAAAGGCAGCAAAAGGAGAATCTTTATTTATAAATTATTATAATAATGCTCGATATAAGGAGAAAAAGCCGAAAATCTTTCTAATTTTGCAACCTTGTATTATGTAACCACTTTCTTTTGGAATGAAGCTATCGAAACTATTCTTGTCGTTGGTATTTGTCGGTGTGTTGATGTGTGGGATAACAGCTTGTAACTCAGATGAAGATGCCGATGTCATATATACCTCGTATGCCAATACGATGGTGAAGACTTTTTCGATGTCGGCCGATATTGATGTGCTGACGAATTTGGCGTATCGCTACTTTACAATCGATTTGGTCAATGGCTTGATTTATAATCCCGATTCTTTTCCGTACGGAACCGATATATCGGCACTTGTGCCCGATATCACATTCGCTTCGCCGTCAAGTGTCGAAATTACCGTTCTCGATAAGAGCGACGGTTCGTTGTTGAAGACGATCGATTATCTTGAAAACGAAAACGATTCGATAGATTTCAATAACGATGTGAAGATGAAGGTTGTGGCTGCCGACGGTGTTACAACGCAAAATTACCGTATAGAGGTGCGGGTACATCAGGTCCAAGCTGATTCATTGATGTGGGCGACATTGGGTAAACATACGCTGCCCACAGAGATAGCAAATCCCCTCATGCAGAAAACCGTTGCATTCGACGGTAAGGCATATTGTTTTACGACCGACGGAATTTCTTACAATGTAGGCGTTTCCTCTGCTCCCTCGTCTTCGTGGACGGTATCTTCTTTTACTCCGGTGGTCGATACTTTATCGATCGTTTCCATCATCGCCTCGTCCGATACTTTGTTCGCTTTGTGCGGGACACCCGACGCCGAGGGTAATCAACAGTTATGCCGGTCGATCGATGGCCTTTCGTGGACTGTTGTTCCCGATGCGAAATTCTCTTCTCTTATCGGTATGTGGAATGACCGGTTGGCCGGAGTCGTCGCTACATCAGCGGGTTACAGCCATGCTGTTTATGAAAAGGGTGTTTATGAGGTAGGAGAGGCGATCGAGGCTGCTTTCCCGGTTTCTGGATACAGCAATACGGTTGCATACCGTGATACTTCTTACGGAACATCTCAGGTGTATTTCTTCGGCGGACGTTGTGCCGACGATTCGTACAGCGGACATATCTGGGCCTATGACGGAGAACGATGGGCAGCTATTTCCGATGTGGGACTGGTCGGTGGTGCAGGTGCATCGGTATCGCCTCGGGAAGGAGCTCTTTTCTTCTCTTATTACAAAGACGAGTACGATGCCGCTTCGGATTATTTTACCCGTAAAACCTATTATTACATACTCGGCGGAAGAGATGCTTCGGGTATTCGCAATGACCTCTATTATACCAATACGATAGGGGGATATTGGGAACATGCGGCACAAGGTACTCCTCTTTATGTCTCGAATATGGGCTTTACGCCCCGGGCTTTTGCTTCGGCGTATATTTGCGAAGAGATGCAATCGACGCCTTCTCTTGCGCTTTCGTCGTGGACGTGGGCCGAAACGCCTTATCTCAGCCGGATTACCCGCAGCAGCGATGAGCCGGTTCCCTATATTTACGTGTTCGGAGGGTATGACAGCCGGAATACATTCCTCGACGAGATATGCCGGGGTGTCATTCTGCGGTTTACCTTTTGAGAAGAGACTAAAATAGTGAAGGGGGCGGATAATTTTTTGTATCGTGATTGCGTTTCTCATACAAGGGACTTTCAGAAAAAAGTCGGAATATGAGAAAAGGAATCATAATAATAGTCTTGGCGGTCGGCGGGTTGTTTTCCTTGTCGGCGCAAGAATACCGCTACGAAGTCGGCGCTGCGGCAGGTATGGGGTTTTATATCGGGGATATAAACAGTAAACCGTTCCATAAGCCCGGAGGGGCTTACGGGTTGATGTTCCGTCAGAATATCAATTACCGTTGGGCATTGAAATATAATGTGTCGATGACACGGGTGAAAGGAACGACACGAGGTTGGCAGAATGTCCTTCCTGAAAATGCCCAATACGAATTCAGCCGTTCGGTGTTGGATTTTGGGGCGCAGGCCGAGTTCAATTTTTTTCACTACGGTATCGGAGAAGCCTATAAAGGAACCCGTCGTTTTTCTCCGTATATCGTTGCAGGTATCGGATTTACGGCCGTGCCCAAGAAGGGAGACGGTTATTTCAACCTCCAAATCCCGATGGGAGTGGGATTGAAATATAAAATTGCGCAACGGTGGAATGTCGGCGTGGAGTTTACCATGCGCAAGACATTGGGCGATAAGCTCGATGGGAAAGCGTTGAAAGACCCGTATCGGATTACCAGTGGGGCATTTAAAAATACCGATTGGTATTCGCTGACGATGATTTCCATTACTTACGACATCGGTCGTAAATGTGTAGATTGTAACCCGTCGAGTGCGTTTTAGATGCTTCGATCATTTTTTGAAATATAACTATTGTACTACGATAAAATGTCGTTCAAAGACAACATAGATAAAACCCGGTTACCGAAACATATCGCCATTATTATGGACGGTAACGGGCGATGGGCCAAAGAGCGGGGAAAAGACCGTTCTTTCGGACATCGGCAGGGGGTGGAGTCGGTACGCACCGTAACTCGTGCCGCAGGCAATTTGGGGATAGACTATCTTACGCTCTATACTTTTTCGACCGAGAACTGGTCGCGTCCCGAGGAGGAAGTCAATGCCTTGATGACATTGATGGTCATGGCCATAGAGCAGGAGACCCCCGACTTGATGAAAAACAATGTGCGGCTTTCGGCCATCGGCGATCTCGAACGTATGCCGTCGGAGGTGCGTGAGCGGCTCGACCGGTGTATGCGGCAAACGGCTTCCAATACTGGAATAACTTTGGTGTTGGCACTGAGCTATTCTTCCCGTTGGGAATTGGTACGCGCGGCGAGATTTTTAGCTGCCGAAGTTGCGGAGAAACATCTTCTTCCCGAAGATATAAATGAAGACTCCATTTCTTCGGTTCTTACAACGGCCGATATTCCCGATCCCGATTTGTTGATACGTACCGGGGGGGAATATCGCATCAGCAATTTCCTTTTGTGGCAAGCTGCTTATGCCGAACTTTATTTTACCTCTCAGTATTGGCCCGATTTCGATGAAGAGAGCCTTTACAGAGCTATTTGTGATTATCAGTCGCGGGAACGCCGCTTCGGAAAAATCAGTGAACAATTATGATGCGAATATCCACTTGTAGTATATCGTTCGGAAAAGTTTGTTTTTTGACGGGACTTTTCTTTTGTTTGTTATTCTCTGCGCCATTGACCGCACAGATTTCCGCTGTTTCCGGAGAGGCTCCGGTCGATACGGTTTATAATCCTGTGGTCGATTACGGTTCGATGCCGCGTAAGTATGAGATTGCCGATATTACAGTGTCGGGAGCGACCGATAATTATGAAGATTTTGTCATTATCGGATATTCGGGTTTGACGGTCGGCGATGAAATAGAAATACCCGGTGATGCCATAACCAATGCCGTAAAACGTTTTTGGAAGCAAGGTTTGTTTTCCGATATCGCCATTTCCATAACCAAGATTGCCGGGAATAAGGTGTGGCTGAATATCGCTTTGCAGCAACGTCCGCGGATCTCGGAAGTCAATTATATCGGTATCAAGAAATCGGAACGGGAAGAACTCGAACAGCGGCTTGGGTTGATAAAGGGGAATCAGATTACCCCCAATCTTGTAGACCGGGCCAAATTGCTCATCAAGCGTTACTACGATGAGAAAGGATTTAAAAACGCCGAGGTATCTATTTATCAGAAAGATGATTTGTCGCATGAAAATCAAGTGATTGTCGATATCGAAATCGATAAGAAAGATAAAATCAAGATACATAAAATTTATTTTTCCGGCAATAAAGTGCTGAGCGACCGCAAATTGCGTCGGACGATGAAAAAGACCAGCCAGCGTAAATATCTGCCTACACTTTTCCGTCCCAAGAAATTTGTTCCCGAGCGTTATGCTGCCGATTTGGAACTTATCATAGGGAAGTACAATGAACTGGGTTATCGTGATGCTGTTATTCTTTCGGACAGTGTTGTGCCGTACAACGACAAGACGGTCGATATATACATCGATGTGGAAGAGGGCGACCAATATTTTATACGGAATATCAACTGGGTCGGCAATACGGTGTATACGACCGACCAGTTGAATCGGGTGCTGCGTATGGAACCCGGAGATGTTTACAACCAGAAACTGCTCACCGAACGGACATCGACCGATGAAGATGCTATCGCCAATATCTATATGGATAACGGTTATCTCTTTTTCCGTCTCGACCCCATAGAAAACAATGTCGTTAACGACTCGATCGACCTCGAACTCTCTATCTTCGAGGGACCTCAGGCGACTATCAATAAAGTAACCATTACGGGTAACGATCGTTTGTACGAGCATGTTGTGCGTAGGGAGTTGCGTACGTTGCCCGGTGAGTTATTCAATCGTTCGGAACTGATGCGTTCGATGCGGGAAATCATGCAGACGGGGCATTTCAATCCCGAAACGATGGATGTGAAGCCCGAACCCGATTATGAAAACGGTACGGTCGATTTGACCTATGTACTCGAATCGAAAGCCAACGATCAAGTCGAGTTGTCGGCCGGTTGGGGACAGACCGGTATTATCGGCCGATTGAGTCTGAAATTTACCAATTTTTCGATCAAGAATCTGTTCAATCCCAAAACCTATAAAGGTATCATTCCGCAAGGCGATGGGCAGACGCTTACGCTCAGCGTGCAGACCAATGCCCGTTATTACCAGTCTTACAGTATGTCGTTCTTCGAACCGTGGTTCGGGGGGAAACGACCCAATTCGCTCAGCTTCTCGATTTATTACAGTAAATCTACCGCATTGAGTACTTCGTTCTACAACGACAATTATTACGGCTATTACGATTATCTTTACGGTCATAATTCGAGTGCGACGGATTATACTTATGCCATCGACCCCGACAAGTATATCAAACTGTTCGGCGTTTCTTTGGGATTGGGACAACGGTTGACGTGGCCCGATGACTACTTTACTTTCTCGGCCGACTTGAATTATCAGTTGTATATGCTTAAAAACTGGGAGTACCTCTTCCGTATGCAGAACGGTACATCGCACAGTATTACCATAGGTCTTACATTGGCGCGTAATTCCATCGATAATCCGTTGTATACGACGCGCGGTTCGCAGTTTTCTCTTTCGGTGCAGTTTACCCCTCCGTATTCGTTGTTCGACCATACCGATTATGGAGCGCTCGATATATCCAAAGCCGAAGACCAGCAAAAGATGTATCGATGGATCGAATATCACAAATGGAAATTCAACAGTAAATTTTATCTGCCGCTCGCCTCTTTCGGGTTTGGCGAAGATAAGACCTACACGCTCGTCATGATGGGACGTTTTGATTTGGGATTGTTGGGCTCTTACAACAAATACAAGAAGTCGCCTTTTGAGACTTTCTATATGGGAGGCGACGGCATGACGGGTTCGTCGTATAACTATGCTACCGAGACGGTTGCTTTGCGCGGTTACGCGAATGGTGCGCTTACGCCGTACGGCCAAGAAGGTTATGCTTATGCTCGATTGGGAGCCGAGTTGCATTTCCCAGTTTTAATGCAGGGGTCTACGGTCATTTACGCATTGGCTTTTGCCGAAGCGGGTAATGCATGGACCGAAGTGAAAAAGATCAATCCGTTCAAGCTCAAACGCTCGGCCGGTGTGGGTGTGCGTATCTTCCTGCCGATGATCGGCCTCATGGGTATCGACTGGGGATACGGATTCGATAAGGCCTTGCCCACGTCTCGCTCGATAAGCGGTAGCCAACTCCACTTTATATTGGGGCAGGAATTCTAATTTATTTGTCGGGTAGAACAGGAACCGGTGCGGATTGTTTTATATAAGAAAAATTCTGTCAAACAATAAAACGTGAACGTATGAAACGAATTATTCTTTTATTTGCTGTGCTGGCCGTATGCGTCGGCGGAGCTAAGGCGCAGAAATTCGCCCTCATCGATATGGAGTATATCCTCAAAAATATACCGGCCTATGAAATGGCTAATGAACAGTTGAAACAGATATCTCTTCGTTGGGAAAAAGAGATTACCGAGCAGGCACAGAAGGTGGAGGAGATGTATAAAGAATATCAGTCCAATGCCGTTTTCCTCACCGAGACGCAAAAGCAACAGAAAGAAGAGGAGATTTTGGCACAGGATAAAGCCACTCAGGATTTGCGCCGCAAGTATTTCGGCCCCGAAGGTGAATTGTTTAAGAAACGCGAGAGTTTGATGAAACCTATTCAGGACGACATTTATGAGGCCGTGAAATCGATTTCCGAGGGGAAAGGTTACCAGATGGTCATCGATAGAGCGTCTTCGGCAAATATTATTTTTGCATCGCCCCGTATCGACATCAGCAATGAAGTCTTGTCGAAGTTGGGTTATTCAAAATAATTGTCTACATTTGCCGTACTAAATGACTACAAAAACTTCAAAATCGAATCATATTATGATTAAAAAACTTTTTATTCTTGTTTTTTTGGCATTGCCGTTGAGCCTTGCCGCGCAGAACCTTAAATTCGGAACCGTAAACACTGTCGATGTATTCAATTTGATGCCCGAGAAGGCAACAGCCGAGAAGCAGCTTGAAGATCTCTCGAAACAATATGAGAGCGAGTTTATGAAGATGCAGGAAGAGTTTACGACCAAATACAAGGACTTTGTAAACAGTCAGGATTCCATGCCCGAGAATATCAAACAACGCCGTATGCAGGAAATACAGGAAATACAACAACGTATTCAGAATTTCCGTGAAGTAGCGACCGGTGATCTCGAAGAGCAACAAGCCAAACTTTTGGCACCCCTGCAAGAAAAAATTGCCAATGCAGTGAAAGCTGTCGGTCAGGAAAACGGTTTTACCTTTATTTTCGATATGAGCATTCCTTCCGTGCTTTATGCCGGAGGTCAGGCTGTCGATGCCACCCCGTTGGTAAAAGCCAAGTTGGGCTTGTAATTCCTGCCGGTATTTGCGGCGTCTAACCCGAAAAAATTTTGGCGTGAAAGATATGCCGACTTTTATAACAGACCACCGTCCCGGACCTATCGGTATTTTCGATTCGGGCTACGGTGGTCTGACTATATTGGAAAAAATACGAGAAGTTCTGCCCCAGTACGATTACATCTATTTGGGCGATAATGCCCGGGCTCCTTACGGTACACGATCGTTCGAAGTAGTATATGAATTTACACGGCAAGCCGTTTTGAAACTTTTTTCTATGGGTTGCCGTTTGGTGATTCTGGCTTGTAATACGGCATCGGCCAAAGCATTGCGTTCTATCCAGCAGCTCGATTTGCCGATGGTCGCTCCCGATCGTCGTGTGTTGGGTATTATCCGCCCTACGGCCGAGGCGGTCGGAGCTATTACGCAGACATCTCAAATCGGGGTGTTGGCTACGGTCGGAACGATACAATCGTGTTCTTATACGCTCGAAATCAGGAAGCTTTATCCGCATATACAAGTCTTCGGAAAAGCTTGTCCCATGTGGGTTCCGTTGGTCGAGAATCGGGAGTACGACTCTCCAGGAGCCGATTATTTCATCGAAAAAGATGTAGCGGGGCTTATGGCGCAGGCGGGAAATATCGATACTGTCATACTCGCTTGCACGCATTATCCGTTGTTGCTCGATAAGATTAGGCGTTATCTTCCCGAGGGCGTCGTGCCGCTCACACAAGGTAATATCGTAGCCGAAAGTTTGAAAGATTATCTGATACGCCACCCCGAGATGGAAGAACGTTGTCAACGAGGAGGGGATTGTACTTTCTATACCACCGAGTCGCCCGAGAAGTTCTCTACTTTGGCATCGATATTCTTGCAGAAAAAAGTGACTGTAACACGTTTAACTCTTGAATGACTATGGTACAAGTACGTATAAATAAGTATATAAGCGATACGGGTTTCTGTTCCCGGAGAGAAGCCGACAAACTTGTCGAAGATGCACGTGTCGAGGTTAACGGTGCAGTAGCCGTCCCCGGTACGAAAGTTGGGGAGGGAGATACCGTGCGTATCGATGGAGAGATATTGCGTCCCAATCCCGATTCGTTTGTCGAGCGGCCTAAGTTGCCTAAACCCAAGAAACGGCCGGTACGTTTTGTCCCTGTGGAGGACGAAGATCTTTCTGCGCATCGTTCGCATCGGGGTACTCGGGGAGGTCTCCGTAATAAAATCGGCTACGATACCGAATTTTCAAAAGGTAAAAATAGTCGTCCCCGTCAGGTAAAAAATAAAAAGGAGGACGGCCATCGTTCTTCCCGTCATTGATAATTTGTTTCATTCATTTAAAGGAATTATGTCCAATACTCTCGAAATAGAAGAAAGAATCGTGAAGATGTTGCGTACGGTTTACGATCCAGAGATACCTGTCAATGTGTATGATCTCGGCCTTATCTATAAAGTCGATGTCGATGATGAGAATCGAGTCTCCATAGATATGACACTTACAGCTCCGAATTGTCCCGCAGCCGATTTTATCGTGGAAGATGTGAAGCAGAAGGTCGAGAGCGTGGAAGGTGTCGCTTCGGCGCAAATCAATTTGGTTTTCGAGCCGGAGTGGAACAAAGATATGATGAGCGAAGAGGCTAAACTCGAACTCGGTTTCTTATAAATCATCATCTGCTTTCGGTAAACCGTACCGGCATGAGAACAAATACATATTTTCTCTCGGATCTGCATTTGGGAACGCATTCTGTTTCACCGGCCGAACGTTTGGACCGGGAACGCCGTGTCGTGCGTTGGCTCGACACCGTCAAAGACGATGCCTCCGTGATTTATCTGTTGGGCGATATTCTCGATTACTGGTATGAGTATAAGCATGTGGTACCCCGAGGATTTACCCGTTTTTTCGGGAAGATCGCCGAGCTTACCGATAGCGGGGTAGAGGTACATTGGTTTATCGGGAATCACGATATTTGGATATTCGATTACCTCCCGTCTGAGTTGGGGGTCATCGTGCACAAGTCTCCTTGTCTTGTCTCGTTGGGACGTTACACCGCTTATCTGGCTCATGGAGACGGATTGGGGCGTACCCCTTTTTCTTTCAGGATTATACGTTCTGTTTTTCATAGCCGCATCTGTCAGATTCTTTATTCGGCCATACATCCCCGCTGGACGGTAGCTTTTGCACATCGGTGGTCATCTCATAGTCGTAAGCATGGTAATGACCTTCCCTATCAAGGAGAAGAAAATGAGTTTTTGGTTCGATATGCCAAAGAATATAGGCGAGAAAATCCCTCTCCTCATATCGACTTTTTTATTTTCGGGCATCGTCATATTTTGCTCGACCTTATGATTGCCCGCGATTGTCGGGTATTGATTCTCGGCGACTGGATACAGCATTTTTCTTATGCTCGTTTCGATGGCGAACAGTTGTTTCTAGAACAATATATCGAGGGGGATTCTCAATAAAAGAATCCCCCTCGATATATTGTGTTATTGTGAAATGATAGACTACTTGTTGTCGTTTTTGAAAATTTTGTCCAGAAATTCTGTCATATAGGAAACCGTCGTGTCGAACCACGGCCGGAAAAACCAGTAGGTATGCGGGGTGTCTTCCAGTGTGTGAACTTCGGTATATGTGTCGAATGATTTTAATTTTGCTATCGCTTCGTCGCGGCCGTTATGAAATCGGGGTATCGAACTGTTGATGAAACATACCGGAGCCGATTTTGAAGTGATCCAGAATAAGGCAGAAGCATCTTTCCAGTTTTGAGGTTTTTCCTGATAAGTACCGCCCAACCAAATGGCGTCGACCGGCAAGGGCTTGTTTTCTTCCCGTGCTTGTTGGGCCCGGTTTACCGATTCATCCGTAACAAAAGAAGATATTCCGTCCATATTGATGATGGCACCTATTTTCCCCGATTTGTTTTTTGTCCCGATGAGCATGGCCAGTTGGCCGCCTGCCGAGCAACCCGATACGGCAATTTTCTTTTTATCGATACCGTATCGTTTGGCGTTCTTGTAAATCCACTCGATTGCATCTTCGAGGTCTTCGACACCGGCCGGGTAAAGCGCTTCGGGAATAAGTCGATACTCTACGGGAATGGTTACATACCCTTTTGTGGCGATTTGTTGAGCCATAGGAACTTGTAACTCTAAATTGCCCGAGTTCCACCCTCCGCCATGAATCATCAGCAAGACAGGATATTTTTTATTGTCATCGGGGCGATATATATTCATTTTCAATTCATGTTCTCCCCATTTGTTTTTTACTGTTTTATAAGTAACCTGCTCGTATGCCCGCACATGATCGGGAAGGTTGGCTTTTACCGGTTCTATGTAAGGTCTGTATTTTCGCTCTTTCAAGAAAGTCCTGTTTAGAGTAAAAGAGGTATCGCGCGGTACGCCGTTTACCATAACGGTTTGTGCGGTTATGGTAGAGACTGATAAGAAGCAAATGGCTGAAATTAAGAGTGCTTTCATGTCAAGTATTTATTTATGAGATTCTATTTTTCTGTTGATCTTTATTGTCGGTAGATGTATTCGAGAACACTATCGCGTCCCCGTTTGAAATCTTCGACTGATGCAGGAATGGTCTTGTCGGGAATCAATGCTCCGTCGTGTCCTTTCCACGTTTCGAAATATTTGGTCGAATAAGTAACGATCGCTTGCGAATAAGGTAACTCAAATGTCCGTACTTCTCCGTAGTGATTGACCGACCCGGCCGTGGCTTCTCCCACGAGAATAGCTTGGCATTGTTTTTTTAGTGACATGGCGTTGAGCAGAGCCGATGAGAAAGTCTGTTTCCCGATGAGTACATACAATTTATGTTCACGGGATAGATACCCGTTTTGCAGCGAATCGATCAGTGGATCCATGATCGATGAATTTCCACCACCGTTGTATCGAAGGTCTATGATGAGTTTTTGCGGATGACGATTGGCAATCGTGTCGAGCAGTTCTCGGGTAAACGTGGAAAACGGATATTTCTTGTCTTGCTGGCAACTGCGGTAGTAGACGTAAATGAGATTTTGTTCTTTATCGTAGATTTGTCCGTATATACCTTTCCCTTTGAATGCTCTTAGTCCGGTGGAAGAAGGGGCTTTTCTCAGTTTGGCTTTCAGGTCGGGCTTCAAGACGGCCGAGATTGTTTTATGATCGGTATTCAGGAATGTGCAGGTGATGGAATCTTTGGTCTGTGTGATACCCAATCCTTTTAAAATGTATGTGTTGTTTAGGTATTGGGGCAAAGATATATCGAAATAAGATGGATTTTCGTCGTAGAGAATTTTTTTGAATCGATTGATGATCTCTTCCATGTCTATACCATTGATGGCAATCAGCTTACCGAGAAGTAGCTCAGATTGATGAGCTTCGGTTACGAAGCAGCCTTCTTTGAACAAGGTAAATCTTATCGGTAATCGATAAGGCGATAAGTCGGGACGAAAGCGGGTATGCTCATCTCCTATGGCTTTGATGATTTGGAAAATTTCTGTAAAAAACGATTCTTCGTCGAGAGTGTCGATGCGGGCATCGAGAGATACGATACTTTTCTCAAAATCGGATCGGCTTATTTTCGCAAACAGATTCAGGTGCTTGGCGGGTAATGTATCCCGTAAGAAGTATAGGTCGGTTCGCATTTCCGATTTCGAGATTTGCGCTTGCGATACGGGAATTATGCCGATAAACAATAGGAATAGAATAAAATGCTTTTTCATGGTTTTTATTTTTTAGACGCATTTCTCACCTAAAAGGTTACATCGTGGCTTCGGAATTTCGGCGTTTTTTTAAGAATTTCGCGTTGATAATTTCTTTGTAGGTATGAGTTTTATGAGGTCTAAGGTATAAAACGGATTTTGAACAATGATAAAAAATCCCCTTGCTCCGATTGGGGGCAAGGGGATTGGTGGTGTTTCAAGTGTTATTTCATAACGATGTGTTGCGTATCGAGTGCTATCATCAGCTCTTCGTCGGTAGGTGTAACGACGACACGAACTTTCGAGGCAGGAGTCGACAGCTCGACTTCTTTGCCGTGAATTTTTTTATTGAGTTCTTTGTCTATTTCTACACCCATGAAGCTGAGTTGGTTACATACCGCTTCACGGCTTATGGCCTGGTTTTCTCCCACACCGCCGGTAAATACGATAACATCGACGCCATTGAGAGCTGCGGCATACGCTCCGATGTATTTGACGATGCGGTATTCATACATCGTGAGGGCGAGTTTGGCTTTCTCATTGCCTTGTGCAACTGCATTTTCGATTTCCCGCATATCCGATGATATGCCCGAGATACCCAATACACCGCTCTTCTTGTTGATGAGAGTGGATACCCCTTTATAATCGAGTCCTTCTTTTTCTTGTATGAATACCAATGCGCCGGCATCGACGTCTCCGCAACGCGTACCCATCATAAGGCCTTCTACCGGAGTAAGTCCCATAGAGGTATCGACCGATTTACCGTCTTTGATAGCTGTAATGGAACCTCCGTTACCGATGTGGCAGGTGATAATACGTTGCTTTTCGTAGGGAAGGTTCAGAAATTCGCAGGCACGACGTGATACGTAGCGATGGCTCGTTCCGTGGAAGCCGTAGCGGCGTATGCCGTATTTCTCGTAAAGTTCGTAAGGCAACGCATACATATAAGCGTATTGAGGCATTGTCTGGTGGAAAGCCGTATCGAATACAGCGACTTGCGGTACATTGGGGAGAATTTTTTCTACGGCATCAATACCTTTGAGGTTGGCCGGGTTGTGAAGCGGTGCAATATCTATGCATTCGATGATTTTCTCTTTTACCGCTTTGTCGATGAGTACCGATTGGTTGAATTTTTCTCCGCCGTGTACGACACGATGGCCTACGGCATTGATTTCTTCGAGTGAAGATAGACAGCCATATTCCTTGCTGACAAGAGTATCGAGAATGAATTCTATACCTACGGTATGTTCGGGAATATCTTTTTCGAGAATCACTTTTTCCCCGTCGGGGAGGGTAAGTTTCAAGAAAGAGCCTTTCAGTCCGATTTTCTCTATACCTCCTTGTGCCAAGATAGATTTGGTTTCGGTTTCGAACAGTTTATATTTTATTGATGATGAACCGCAGTTCAGTACGAGTACTTTCATGATTTTGTTTTATGTGTGATAAATTACTTTTTCAGACCGATTGCTTGATTGCAGGTGATAGATACCATTTTGTAAACATCATCGACCGAGCAACCGCGAGAGAGGTCGTTTACAGGAGCGGCCATACCTTGCAGGATAGGACCTACGGCTTCTGCTCCGGCAAGACGTTGCACCAGTTTATAAGCGATATTGCCCACTTCGAGGGTGGGGAATACGAGAGCGGTGGCTTTACCGGCTATTTCGCTGCCGGGGGCTTTGCTTTGACCTACCGAGGGTACGATAGCGGCGTCGGCCTGCAATTCTCCGTCGATGAGCAGGCTGGGGTCGAGTTCTTTGGCCATGCGGGTGGCTTCTACGACTTTGTCAACCATTTCATCTTTGGCACTACCTTTTGTCGAGAAGCTCAACATGGCAATACGCGGCTCGTAACCGGCAATGATGCGGGCGGTTTGGCCTGTGGCAACGGCGATTTGAGCCAGTTGCTCTGCTGTGGGGTTGGGTGTTACGGCGCAGTCAGCAAATACCATGACACCGTTTTCACCATATTGTTTGTTGGGAATAAACATGATGAATGCACCGGAAACGACACTGATACCCGGAGCTGTTTTTATGATTTGCAATGCCGGACGCAGAACATTTCCCGTTGTGTTGCGTGCTCCTGCGACTTCTCCGTCGGCGTCGCCGTTCTTTATCATCAGGCAGGCAAGGTACAATGGATTTTCGACCAGCCCGGCAGCTTGTTCTTCGGTCATGCCTTTTTTCTTGCGTAGCTCGAAGAGAAGGTTGGCATAGGCCTCTTTCTTGGGGTGGTCGGTCGGGTCGATAATGGTCGCTTTATCGATATTTTTCAATCCGTTTTTCTCGGCGAGAGTTTTGATTTCGGTCGGGTTTCCGAGAAGGATAATGTTAGCGACTTCGTCGGCAATGATTTTGTCGGCGGCTTTCAATGTGCGTTCTTCGGTGCCTTCGGGAAGAACGATGCGTTGTTTGTTCGCTTTGGCGCGAGCAACGATTTCGTCAATTAAGCTCATGGCTGAAATGATTTATTAGTTGTTTTATGGTATGTCAGGGTATAGACAAACAAATCGTTTATACAAAAGTACGGGTAAAAATAACAACTTTTGTCCAAAGTCCCAATAAAAAAATGAAATAATTTGGAAGTCGCCGAGAATTCGGCTTTCGGGGACGACAAGTGATAGAAAAATTTTTGCAAATAGGGCTCAGAATGCTCCTCGGCGCAGTGTGTTTCTTTCGAATATTTTATGTCTTGGGAGGTTTGGAATACGATCTTCCGAGTAGTCGGGGAAGTGGTATAAGTCGGGGCGAATATGGGTTCTCGGCGATTATAATAAACCGAGGTGTCGAAGCGCTTTTACGATTCCATCGTTATCGATATCGTCGGTTACATAATCGGCATTTTGCTTCACGGTATCGTTGGCGTTTCCCATGGCAATTCCTATCCCTGCATGACGTAACATTGATATATCGTTACCACCGTCGCCGAAGGCCAGTGTGTCTTTCAGTGCTATTCCGTAATGTGTCGCAATAAGGTCGATACCGTGTTGCTTGCTGTTTCCCCGCATATTGATGTCGGAGAAAAGAGGGCTCCAACGATTGGAGATACAATGGGGAATGGCTTGCATGACAGGCGATTCGTCGGCTTCGTCGGTATACAAGTTGATTTGTATGATACGTTCGTCCCGGGCTACGCTATCCATATTGTCGACAGCAGGTATAGGCAGATCGAGGAGTCGGGCAACATCGATGACCCGGTCGTTGACATAATTGACAGTAACCCGGTCGAGACCCATGAATGCGTAAGGGTACGGTCCGTGTTGCTGCTCGTGCTGGCACAAAGCCGATAATTCATTCGGGGGTATGGCGTCGCAATAGATTTCTTCTCCATCGGAGGTGAGGCAATAACTGCCGTTGAAAGTGATGTATCCGTCGAATCGTGCGTCTTGCAAACCTTTGATGAGGTGTAGAGGCCGACCGGTGGCAATGAATACTTTATGACCTTTCTTCCGCAATGCGGCAATGGCATCGTATGCCGAAGGTACGATTTCGTGCGTGCGAAAACTGACGAGAGTCCCGTCTATATCGAAAAAAATCGCTTTGTTCATTGTCGTTTATTGCAAAACCGGAGCTATGTCGTCCAGAATTTTTTTTGTGGCGCCGGTATTGGAGTAAATGTATTCTGCCGCTATTTCCCCGCATTGCAACCGATAACTCGGGTCATTTTCGAGATGTTTCATCAGTGCCTCGAATTCGGAAATGTCATTGATGGAGAATGCTCCTCCCGCAGCGGTCAACGTTTTGGCTTCCCTGAATTTTTTGTAGTTCGGGCCGAATATGACCGGTATGCCGTAGACCGCCGCTTCGGGTACGTTGTGTATGCCTACGCCGAAGCCTCCTCCGATGTAGGCAATCTGTCCATACTGGTATATCGAAGATAGCAGCCCGAAACAGTCGATAATCAGGCAATCGGCTGTTGCCGCCGCGTTCTCATCGGTCTGGGAATAACGCACAAAGGGGCGTTTCAGTTTACCGATTATATCGGAAATATGCCCTTCGTGAATTTCGTGCGGAGCGATGATGAGTCGTAATTCGGGGTGTCTGTTGAAGTAGTCGATGAAAATATCTTCGTCTTTGGGCCATGAACTTCCGGCAACCAGAACATTTTTATTGACAGCGAACGCTTTGACGATAGGTAATTCTTTGGCTTGTCGGCGTATGTCAACGACTCTGTCGAAACGGGTGTCCCCTATGGTCGATACGTTGTTGATTCCAATTCTGGCCAACAGCTCTCGTGATTGTTCGTTTTGAACATATAAGTGCGCATACGTACGAAGCATACGCCGGAACAACTCTCCGTAGGGTCGGAAAAATATCTGGTCGGGTCGGAAAATCGCCGATACGATGTAAGTGGGTATTTGGCGTCGGCGTAATTCCCGCAGGTAATTGCCCCAAAATTCGTATTTGATGAAAATGGCAACCGACGGTTTTACTAAATCGAGGAACCGGTTTACATTGTTGGGCAGGTCGAACGGCAGATAACAAATAAGATCGGCCAACGGGTAGTTTTTGCGTACTTCGTAACCCGAAGGGGAGAAGAAAGTAATCGCTATTTTCTTGTCGGGATACGATTCCTTTATTTTTTCGATGAGAGGGCGTCCTTGCTCGAACTCTCCCAGCGATGAGGCATGTATCCAGATGTAACCACCCTCTTTCAGAACATTCTTTTCGAGATAAGGAAAGATGCTCTTTTGCCCTGTTATCAGCTTGCGGGCTTTGGGGTTACGCAGTGAGGCTATTTTTACCAATAACCTGTATGAACGTATTCCCAAATTGTAAAGACCTCTTTTCATTCTTGGACTGTACGGGATTAGTCGTTGGCAGGGGTTATTTTTTCGATGGCTGTATGCAGGCGGCGTATCGTTTCGTCTTTACCGATGATTTCGGTGATGTCGAACATGTGCGGGCCGCGGCATTCTCCGACAACGGCCAGACGGAAGGCGTTCATCACATTTCCCATGTGGTAGCCGTTTTGCTCAATCCAGGGAATGACAACCGCTTCGGTAGCCGCCGAGCCGAAATCTTCGATTCCCGAAAGCAACTCGATGAGTTGTTGCATGATGACGGGGGTATCGGGTTTCCAACGTTTTTTGATAGCTTTCGGGTCGTATGTTTCGGGTGCGATGTAGAAATATGAGATTTGTTCCCATAAATCTTTGACAAAACTTATTCTCTCTTTTACCAATCCGATGATGCGGGCCAGACGCGCCTTGTCGGGTTCGTTTACTTGATGCTCGACCAAAGCGGGCGCAAATAAATCGGCCAGTTCTTCGTTGCTTTTCTTTTGCAGGTATTTGTGGTTGAACCATTTACCTTTTTCGTAGTCGAATCGTGCTCCGCTTTTACTGCAACGTTCCAGAGAGAATAACTCGATCAGCTCGTCCATAGAGAAAATTTCTTCGTCGTTCCCGGGATTCCAGCCCAGCAAGGCAAGAAAATTGATGACAGCTTCGGGCAGGTATCCGGCTTCCCGGTATCCCGATGATACTTCGCCGGTTTTGGGATCGTGCCATTCCAGCGGGAAAACAGGGAAACCCAACCGGTCGCCGTCGCGTTTGCTCAATTTTCCGTTTCCTTCGGGTTTGAGCAGTAAGGGCAGATGGGCGAAACGAGGCATGGTATCTTCCCAACCGAATGCCCTATACAACAATACGTGGAGCGGGGCCGAGGGCAACCATTCTTCTCCCCGGATAACATGGCTGACTTCCATAAGATGGTCGTCGACGATATTGGCGAGGTGATAAGTAGGCAGGTTATCGGCCGATTTATAGAGTACTTTATCGTCGAGTATCGACGAGTTGATGGTAACTTTTCCGCGGATCAGGTCGTTTACGACAACTTCTTCGCCCGGTTCTATTTTTATGCGCACTACATAGGGGTGTCCCGAAGCGATCAAGTTGTCGACTTCTTCTTTGTCCATTGTAAGGGAGTTGCGCATGGCAGTGCGGGTAGATGCGTCATATTGAAAATTGGGGATTTCCTGGCGTTTTGCTTCGAGCTCTGCCGGTGTGTCGAATGCGATGTAGGCTTTATCATCGGCAAGGAGTTGATCGACATATTTACGATATATTTCTTTCCGTTCGGATTGTCGGTAGGGAGCGAAATTCCCTCCGTAACCGACTCCTTCGTCGAATTTGATACCCAGCCAATCGAGGGCTTCGATGATATAGGCTTCTGCGCCCGGGACGAAACGCTGCGAGTCGGTATCTTCGATGCGGAGAATCATGTCTCCGCCGTGCTGTTTGGCGAAGAGGTAGTTATAGAGGGCGGTACGTACACCGCCGATGTGCAGGGCTCCCGTGGGACTTGGGGCGAAACGCACACGGACTTTTCTTTCTGTTGTTTCCATCGTATATGTCGGGTTTTGTTTTGCGGTTGTAAAAAACAGGTTTATGTATTATTTCCCTTCATCGAGTTCGTCGAGTAATTTCTTGAGCGACTCATCGGTCTCGAAAAGTTTCTCTTTACAATATTTCAGTAGTGTCATGGCGCGAGCCGTAAGCTCTTTTATGGTTTCGATCTCGCACGAGTCGTCTTGTATACGGGCAACGATCGATTCCAGTTCGGCAATCGCTTCGGCATAGGTCGGTTTGTTGTTTTGGGCCATATTATATAGATTATAAAATTTGTGATTCGCTGCACCCTTCGCCGAAAAAAGTAACGATACGGTCGCCGCTTTTCAATTCGGTTGCTGAGTGAACGGCTTTTCCATCTTTTAATGTCAGTGAGTAGCCACGTTTCAGTATATGTTGAGGAGATGATAACCGTATCGTTTCTTCCCGCAGGGCGAGCCGTTGACGTTCTCCGGAGATGCGTTGGGCGATGTTTTGCCGCAACAAAGGCATGAAGCGGGAGAGCAAGTTGTTTTCTATGATAAGACGCCGGTCGATGACAGATGGTAATTGTTGTCCGAGAGACGATAATTTTTGTCGTGCGGTTTGCAGAAGATTGTTGACCTCGGAAGAAAGTGCGGTTTGCAGTTCTGCCAGTTTGCGGTCGGCTTCCATTGCCCGACTTATGAACCATTCCGCTGCTGCGGTCGGCGTTTTTACCCTGACGTTGGCGATTCGGTCTATGACCGTCTCATCGCGGTCGTGTCCGATGCCGGCCAATATGGGTAATGGAAACTGAGCTACGTTTTGTGCCAGTTCGTAACTGTCGAAACAATTCAGTTCCGAGGTGGCTCCTCCTCCCCGTATAATGACTACTCCGTCGAAGTTTTCTTCTTGGCAGTATATGCGTTCGAGGGCCTCGATGATCGATTTCTCGGTATGTGCGCCTTGCATGGCTGCAATGAAAAGTGCGGTATAAAACCGGTAACCGTAACGGTTACGATGCAGTTGATCGATAAAATCGCCGTATCCGGCGGCCGTAGGAGACGAAATGATTGCAAGGCGTTGAGGAAGTTGAGGCCATGACAGTTCTTTGTTCATGTCGATAATGCCCTCTTCGCTGAGTTTTTGAAGTACTTCCCGGCGTTGGCGGGCCATGTCTCCCAATGTATAACGGGGGTCGATATCGTGTACGGTGAGTGTGTAGCCGTATACTTCGTGCAGGTCGACGCTTACTTGTATGAGTATTTTGATTCCGGGAACGATATTCGATCCGGTTTCGGCTGTGAAGTAAGCTTTCAGCAGGCGGTATACGGTGGCCCAGATGATAGCTCGGGCTTTGGCTCGCATTTCACCGGTCGAGGCATCTTTGTCGACCAGTTCGAGATAACAGTGTCCCGAGTAGTTTTCGCGAGCTTCGCTCACCTCGGCACATATCCAGTAACGGTCGGACAAGGTGCTCAACAACTTGTCGCGGACAAGGGTGTTGAGCTCGAAAAGGGTTAATTCTCCGGATACAGTCATTATTTACCGTAGGATTAGAAAACTGGCGGATTTTCCGAAAGAGCGGATTATGGGTAAAAACATAAAAAGGAAGGCCACGTTAGCGGTCTTCCTTTTATGTTTTTGAAAATTGCTGTTAACCGTTGAAATCGTCCGATACGGTCAATCTCTTTCTGCCTTTGGCACGACGGGCAGCCAACACGCGACGACCGTTGGCGGTAGCCATTCTGGAACGGAAGCCGTGTTTGTTTTTCTTCTTTCTGTTGGAGGGTTGAAATGTTCTTTTCATTGCCGTTATATTTTATCGTTATTTATTTCTGGAAAATTTCGGAGTGCAAAAATAGAGACTTTTTTTGAATAAACCAAGAGATAAATCATTTTTGGACAATTCTTTTTGAGATTTTGCCGAATTCTCTTACTTTTGCAGACAGAAAATAATTTAAATCAACTTCTATATTGTTATGATCAACGCACAAGACATTAAAAACGGAACGTGTATCCGTATGGACGGAAAGCTCTATTTCTGTATCGAATTTTTGCATGTAAAACCCGGTAAAGGAAATACCTTTATGCGCACAAAGCTGAAAGACGTTGTCAGTGGTTATGTACTCGAGCGTCGTTTCAACATCGGTGAAAAACTCGAAGATGTGCGTGTGGAACACCGTCCTTATCAGTTCTTGTACAAAGAGGGCGATGATTATATTTTCATGAATCAGGAAACTTTCGAGCAGCACCCTATTGCTCACGATCTCATTACGGGTGTCGATTTCCTGAAAGAAGAAATGGTTGTTGATGTTGTTTCCGATGCTTCGACCGAGACGGTTCTTTATGCTGAACTCCCGGTGAAAGTCGAACTCGAAGTTACTTATACCGAGCCTGGGCTGAAAGGCGATACCGCAACCAATACCTTGAAACCTGCTACGGTAGAAACGGGAGCTACGGTACGTGTTCCTCTCTTTATCAATACGGGAGATAAAATCCGTGTGGATACGCGTAGCGGAGAGTATATCGAAAGAGCCAAATAATTTTTTTTGATATGATTTTTTTCGGAGGCTTTTTCCCCTCCGGAGATTTATTTCGTGCGACACCTTGTATAAGGGTGTCGCATTTTTTATGATAAATGTAAAAATATTTTTATTAAAGTGGCGGAATTTTGCATGGTGAAAGCTATATTTGTAAAAAAACAGAGTGCCATGAAATTACGAATACTATCCATTTCTCTTTTTCTCATATTTGTTATAAATCCCCTTCGTTCCCAAACGGCAGCTGTCGATAGTTCTATCCTGCAAATGGCTGAATGGGTGAAAGCGTTGAATACGTTCGGTCGGTTTAATCCGCAGGAAAAAGTGTATTTGCATTTCGATAATACGGGATATTACCTCGGAGAGACGATCTGGTTTAAAGCCTATGTCGTTTCGGCTCCGCAGTTACGACCTACCGAAATGAGTAAAGTCCTGTATGTCGAGTTGTTGACTCCCGAGGGGCGTGTCGTAGAGACTAAAAAGTTGAAGATTGTCGATGGACAATGTCATGGAGAATTTTTATTGACCGACGGGACGCTTGTGGGGGGATTTTATGAAGTACGAGCGTATACAAGGGTTATGCTCAACTGGGGAGACGATGTTGTCTTTTCCCGGGTTTTCCCGGTTTTCGATACTCCGAAAAGAGAAGGCGAGTATGAAATGGAGATGACGGAACGTGCCCGTAGCAAGGCTCTTCCCGAGTATCGGGAGAAATCGCCCAAAACCAATGTCTTGGATCTTGCTTTCTTTCCCGAAGGCGGAGAGATGGTTGCCGGTTTGCCTTCGGTTGTTGCATTTAAGGCAACTGGGAAAGACGGGCAAGGGTGCGATGTAAAGGGGGTTGTACGAGATAAGGCCGGAAATCTTATCACCGAGTTTGTTTCCGAACATCGGGGTATGGGGAAATTTCTTCTTATACCCGATGCCGCGACCGATTATGAGGCCCTTGTTGTGTATGGAGGCAAAGAGTATAAATATTTTTTACCCAAGGCCAGAAAGCAAGGATATGCCATGACTGTAAGTAATTTGCGAAAAGATAAGTTGCAAGTACAGCTACAACGCACGGCCGATGTTCCCGGGGAGATTGTCGGGGTTACGGTTATGTGCAGGGGTATCGCCTATGCTTTCGATGTGGCCGATATGCGGTCGAAAACATCGGCACGGTTGCAATTTGCCAAGTCCGAAATACCCTCGGGTGTGATGCAGGTTACGTTATTTAATGCTCGCGGAGAGGTGCTTTCCGAACGGTTGGCATTCCACTATTCGGGGCGGCATGTCGGCATAACGGTAGATTCGGTGAAGCCCTTATATAAGCCGTTTGAAGAAATCAATCTCGGATTTAAGGTACGAGATGGGTGGGATGTGCCGTGTCCTCGGTCATTTTCATTGTCTGTGCGGGACTACGATAGTGAAGTGCCCTCGTTTTATCAGAGTAATATTTTGACGAATTTGTTGTTAGAGAGTGATCTACGCGGTTATATCGAAGATGTTCCCTATTATTTTGAGACCGATGATGCTGTTCATCGCAACGCTCTTGATTTATTGATGCTGGTGCAAGGCTGGCGACGGTATGAGTGGCGACAGATGGCCGGTGTTGAGCCATTTTCTCCATTGCATCATGTCGAGGAGGGTATTTTGGTGAAAGGACAGGTGCTTCGGTATCGCTTTTCCGGTTCTCGTCCCGAGCCGGGAGTTGATGTTTCCGTATGGCTGTATTCTCCGGAGTTTAATAGTAGCGGTTCTGTAAAAACCGATGATGACGGTCGTTTTGTGTTTCTCTCCGATAGTGATGTGTGGGGACGTTGCGATATGATTTTACGAACACAGTCTCCCGATAAAAACGGAAAGATGAAAGATCGGGATTTGTTGATAGAACTCGACCGTGTTTTCTCTCCGAAAGCGGCGGCATATTTTTCAGAGGAAACCTCGTTGCCCGACTCCAATTTCAATCGTATAACGTATGTTTCGGAAACATTTGACGAAGCTGTTAAAGAAGAGAAGCGCCTTTCGATGAGCGAAAAGGTGCATGATCTCGATGAGGTTTCGGTTACGGCACAACAGCGGGGACTCACCGACAGACCGACGATTACTTACAATGTTTCCGATGAAGAGGATAAACTGATCGACACACATGATACCGATTATGCCGACGGCATACCGGCCTTGCTCGAGCGTATAAACCCTTATTTTGCTATAAAGAGCGATGATGGTGAAGATATTGTTTGCACGTATAAGAATCGTCCGGTGAAATTCGTTTTCTATGATGCAAGTCAATATATGGGCGATTGGGCCGATGCTGCTATGTTGGCCGGTCTCGATATGCCGGTCGAAGGGCGGTTGATGCAGCAGAGTGTAGGGGATGAAGAAGAGGGGATTTCGATGTCCGGCGATTCTGCGAAGAATGAACCTTCCATAAGGGATATATCCAACCATGAGGTGAAGAAAATAGAAATTGTGGAGATGATGAATGCTGTCCTTATAAAACTTTACGGATATCCTTATGCCGAGCAGCGAAAAGAGCGGAAAGGTATGCGTATGACGACCCTTCAAGGATATTCTGTGCCGCAGGAGTTTTATCACATTGATTACGGCCGGGGGGCTTTACCCGATAGACGGGATTTCCGCCGTACATTGTATTGGAATCCGAGTGTGCCGGTAGGGACCGATGGAAGGGCATTTGTCTCTTTTTATAACAGCAATAGTCCGCATCGTTTGAGTATTTCGGCAGAAACATTGTCGTCCGACGGCGTTCCGGGAATGCTTGTCCCATAGGGGATTCTTCCGTTTTGTGTCGCTCTGAGAAATGGGGGAATATCTTTCATGGAAAGTCCTGTTTCTCGGGGCGGCAGTCCGATATTTGTGAGGACGAAATGGATAAAGGCGCATTTTTCGATGAGTGGGATTACCGCCGTACGTTGTATCGGAATCCCGATTTGGCGACCGATTCATTGGGCGGGGCATAAGTAACTTTCTACAACAACCGCACGGTCACTCGCCCGCGGGTAGATGCGGCAATGTTCTATCCTGATGGTGTCGTCAGCGTTTTTATGGATTGACTTTTGGCGTGTCAAAAAAGCCGGCTGTCGAAATTTTTTTATTTTCGGAATAAAAATCATTACCTTTGTCGCGGATAGGTAAAAGCCGACGGCAGAAAGGTGTAGGTCGCTTATCCGCGTCTGTCGCGAATTGCTTTTATTCCATGAATGAGGCCAGCCTCTTCCGTGTGCTTGAACACCACGTAAAAAACAAGATTTTACTTTCCTTCTCCGGTTCTTCTTCCGGAATGTTCTTTCCCGCGTGAGACAACGGCTTCTCTTGTTTATTAAATGGTTAAATATATGAAACAAAATGAGAGTGCGCTGGTATGTCTTTCCGGCGGACAAGATTCCACCACTTGCCTTTATTGGGCGTTGAAAGAGTTTCGGCACGTAGAGACCGTGTGTTTTTCTTATGGACAAAAGCATGCGCTTGAAGTCGATGTCGCCCGTCGTATAGCCGAAAAAGCCAGTGTCGATTTTTCCTTACTCGACCTGTCTTTGCTTGGACAGATTACCCATAATGCATTGACCGATAATGCCGTGTCTATGGATAAAGAAAAGCCGGCCGATGCTTTGCCGAATACATTCGTACCCGGTCGTAATATGTTGTTCCTGACGTTGGCGGCGATAAAAGCGTATGAACGGGGAATCGGGCATTTGGTAACCGGCGTTTCCCAAACCGATTTCAGTGGTTATCCCGATTGTCGCGATACGTTTATCCGTTCGTTGAATGTCTCCCTCAATCTGGCTATGGACAGGCAATTTGTCATACATACACCTCTTATGTGGCTCGACAAGGAGCAGGAATGGGCAATGGCCGATGAGTTGGGGATATTTGATTTGGTACGTTATGAAACGCTTACTTGCTATAACGGTATAATGGCCGATGGGTGCGGCGAGTGTCCGGCATGCAAGTTGCGCCGTGCGGGACTTGAGCGTTATCTTGCACATCGTTCTGCAAAGAGAAATTTCCCTGAGGAAAAGTAACTCCGATTGTTTGGCTGTTTTTCGTGTTGCTTACGTTCGGCTCGAATGACGTCGTCGTTATTCCGGGGTGAGTATGGGCTCAACGAGGGGTTCGTCGTTTCTGCCTGTTGGGTATGAAATGTTTCGTCGCCGTTCGGTTCGGCGGAGCGTTTTGTCATTCCGAACGTATGCGACGAATCTCGATCTGTATATATTTGTTCGAAGATCTTTCGTTCCGTTCGAAGTTGTGTTATTTGAGAGCCTTGTTGTAGCGGTGCTATAAGGCGTGGAAACGAGCCGTAGAAATGCACTCTTTTTGGGCGGTGAATCGGGGGGCAAATCGTCGTAGCAGTTCGATAACGACGATTTCGGTTATCATCGTCAAAGCGAAAATAAGTCCGTAGAGGAGGTTTCCGTCGGGGAAAAAATGCTCGAAGATATGTCGATATGTATGGTAAATGGGCCAGTGTGTCCCGAGAACGATAATCGAGAAACGTCCGAAGTAGGCAATAGGGGGAATATGGCGCAGGATTTTGCACAGAAATACGATGGTGAGTGTCCCTCCTATGCCGCAAAAATAGAATCCGAGAAAATGAGTCGGTAGGATAAGTTCATGTAACCGTATGGGTTCGGCCAGTAGCCACACGGCCACACCCAGAGGTAAAATCGAGGCATAAAGATATTTGTCGCGGGAGGAGTAGGGAAGCAGTTCCTCGCGTTTGAGCCATGTGCCGGCATGGAAAAACGGTAACGAGATGAGAGCCGTTCCTAAATAATAAGGAAGGACGATACCCGATTTTGCCGCCAACCAACCTCCGATTGCGATGACCCATACAGCGATGTCGAGTTTCCAAGAGTTGATAAACCGTTGCAAAAAGTAATAGAGAATGTTGACTTCAAAAAGAGCCGTAAGGAACCATAACGGTTGGTTGTGATAAGTCATTCCCGAGCGAATGATTTCCCAAAAAGGCCACCACGAGTATCGTTCGTAAGTCGACGTATCGGATTCCGACAAAAGATAAATACCCCATGATACGGCGTCGTACAGGTAGGCAAACGCATAAAAGAAAAGGAGTGGAATGATGAGGTTGTTGACTTTCTTTATGGCGAATTCTTGTATGCCGCTGTATCTTTTGAAAAAAATACCCGAGAGGAAAAAATAAAGCGGCATGCGGAACGAGTCGAAAAATACACCCCAGGAATAGCGTGTCAAGTCGGGGTGTATGTGGGCGAAAACAACCAGTAAAATACACACTCCTTTTGCAAGGTCGATGTATTCGATTCGTTTTTTGTCTGTCTGCATGACTTAAATAATATATTACTTTGCGGGCGGCAAAGATAGCAATTATTGCTTTTATAATTTTGTATGAGGGCATTGGGAAAATAAAAAGTGAATCTTGTTGTTCCGTTTTATTGTATAGGATAGGATTTAATGGCATTTCGTCGGAAAATAACCGTTCTGGTATCATATAACGGGTGTGGCGGATTGGGCCCGGATAAATTTTGCCGGGCCGTAAACATCTCTTATCTTTGTGAGACAATTTTGCAGCTATGGCCGGAGAAAAACCCTATTTTTCAATCATTATTCCCGTGTATAACCGACCCGATGAGGTACGGGAGTTGCTCGAAAGTCTGGTCGGGCAGACATGTAAGGATTTCGAACTGTTGCTTGTCGAGGACGGGTCGACGCGTCGTTGCGATGAGGTGGCAGGGGAATATTCCGACCGTTTGACGATACGTTATTTTTATAAGGAAAATTCGGGTCGCAGCCTTACCCGCAATTATGGAATGGAACGTGCCGAGGGGCGTTATTTGGTTTTTTTCGACTCCGATTGTATTATTCCCCCTTCTTATTTCGAGACGGTGCGCCGTCGTCTCGAAGAGACCTATGTCGACTGTTACGGCGGTCCCGATGCGGCTCATCGTTCTTTTTCCCGGCTGCAAAAGGCCATCAATTATGCTATGACCTCTTTCTTTACGACCGGAGGCATACGAGGAGGTAAAGGATCGATGGAAAAATTTACGCCGCGCACGTTCAATATGGGATTCTCGAAAGAGGTTTACAACCGGGTAGGGGGCTTTGCCGATATGTTCGGTGAGGATATAGACCTTTCGTTGCGGATTCGTGATGCCGGATTTACGACGGCGCTTTTCCGAGATGCTTATGTATATCATAAGCGCAGGGTGAGTTTCAGGTCGTTTTACCGGCAGGTATATGTTTTCGGCATGGCGCGGGTCGATCTTTATCTGCTTCACCCCGAGTCGTTGAAACTGGTGCACTTGTTGCCGGCTTGTTTTGTATTGGGTACGGCGGCTCTTGTTGTCGGGTCGTTCTTTTGGCCGTGGGCATTGTTGCCTTTGGGTATTTATTTCGGATTGTTATTTCTTGAATCGTTGGTGAAAAATAGAAGTTTGCCGATCGCATTTCTCTCTATTCTCACTTGTGCCATACAACTTGGAGGGTATGGCTTCGGTTTTTTGAAAGCATTCATGACGAAAGTGGTATTGCACCGTAAAGTCGACCGGGAAGCCGAGCTTGCCAAGCATTATAAGAAAAAATAGTATGGAAAGAAAAGAAAGGGGCGTTTCAAAAAGATGAAACGCCCCTTTCTTTTCATATTCTTTGGTTTGCCTGTTTATCGGATTTATGTGAGCAAAACAGCGGGAGATTTCGTCTCGTTGATCGGATATGTTTGCTTCGAATATTGGCAATGCAATTTGAGACGAATGGAACGTTTTTCGTTCTTATAAAATGCGACGGAAGTATGCGATGGTTTCGCGCAGTCCGTCTTCGAGGGCGACAAGCGGTTTCCAGTCGAGCTTTTCTTTGGCGAGGGAAATATCAGGCTTGCGTTGGGTCGGGTCGTCAGAGGGAAGGGGCATAAAGACGATTTTCGACTTCGATCCGGTCAGTTGCAGAATCTTTTCCGCCAGTTCGATCATCGTAAATTCTCCGGGATTTCCGAGGTTTACAGGGCCGGTGAAGTCGTCTCCGGTACGTTCCATCATACGCACCATACCTTCGATAAGGTCGGTTACATACTGGAATGAGCGGGTCTGTCGGCCAGTCCCGTATATGGTCAGGTCTTTGCCTTGTAGAGCTTGCACGATAAAATTCGATACGACACGTCCATCCTGCGGGTGCATATTGGGCCCATAGGTGTTGAAGATGCGTATGATTTTTACTTTTACGCCCTCCCGGCGGTGATAATCCATGAAAAGGGTCTCGGCGCAACGTTTGCCTTCATCATAGCAGGAACGTAACCCTATGGGATTGACGTTTCCCCAATACCCTTCTACTTGGGGGTGCACTTGCGGGTCTCCGTAGACTTCGCTGGTCGATGCCTGCAATACGGTTGCCCCGGTGCGTTTGGCGATGCCCAGTACGTTGATAGATCCCAGAATCGAGGCCTTGATGGTCTGTATGGGGTCGTATTGATAATGTATGGGAGAGGCCGGACATGCCAGATTGTATATTTCATCGATTTCGACAAAGTAGGGCATGGTGATGTCGTGCCGCACGAGTTCGAAATACGGGTTTTTCAGCAGTGGAATGATATTGTCTTTGTTGCCGGTGAAAAAGTTGTCGAGACAAAATACTTCATGCCCCTCGTTGAGCAGACGTTCACAAAGATGCGAGCCGATAAATCCCGCACCACCGGTAACCAGAATGCGTTTTCTCATAATTTCGAGTTTTTTGTATACTGCAAATATCGTCATAAAAAATGGATATTTCCCTATCTTGGATTTATTTCTGCCGTATCGGTAACGGATTTTGTGGATGGAATATCTCCGAAACGGGAGAAAATGGTTATCTTTCCCGAAATCTTTTTGACAGATATGGAGAAAAAAGAGAAGATGGTTATTACCGACTGGGCGCTCGAAGATCGTCCCCGGGAGAAACTCATGTTGAAAGGGACCCGGGCTTTATCGTCGGCCGAATTGGTTGCAATACTCATCGGCTCCGGGAATAAACGGGAAACGGCAGTGGAGTTGTCCCAGCGTATTTTAAACCGCGTGGGAGGCAGTCTCAACAGTTTGAGCAAGCTTTCGGTCGGAGAGTTGATAAGTGAGTTTGAGGGTATCGGTGAGGCCAAGGCTATAAGTATCATTGCAGCCCTTGAATTGGGGCGTCGCCGAAAAAGTGAAGATGTGGCGCAACGTCGGCGTATTACGACGAGTCGCGATGCTTATGAATGGATATATCCCCAACTGGCCGATTTGCCGCAAGAAGAGTTTTGGGTGGTTCTGCTCAATGCGTCCAATCGTATCATCGATACATTGCGCGTAAGTCAGGGCGGCACGACGTCGACGCTTGTCGATATGCGTTTGCTTTTCAAGCCGGCTTTGTTGCAACAGGCTTCGGCATTGATGCTTTTTCACAACCACCCCTCGGGAAATTGCAAACCCAGTAAGGCCGACGACCAACTGACTCAGAAAATAGTTTCTGCGGCCGCCCTTTTCGATATTCGGGTACTCGATCATCTCGTCGTAACCGACGCGACATATTATTCCTATGCCGACGAAGGGCGGTTATGATCTTCTGCCTCTATCTGTCGCTCATGACGGTTTCGTGCAGGTCTTTTTGGAAAATAGCGTATTCTTGTGAGGTTATGACGTGTTGTGTCGTCAGTACGATGAGTTTATGTCCTGTGTATCCCTCTCGATAGGGAGGGTGGATGTGCGGATACGGATTTTCGTAAAATCCGCATTTCCGGTAAAATCGTAAACGGGATCGGGAAATGTCGTCGGTAATCGGGTCGATTTCCAGTAATACGATTTTGGATTTTCGGGATATGAAATCTTTCAGAATCCGGCTTCCGTAACCCGATCCTCTTAGCTGTCGGTCGATTGCGAAATGTTCTATGTATATATATTCTTGAAAATCCCAGTACGAAATGAACCCTATGAAAATATCCTCTTCTTTATAACCCGACAAGTGATATTTTGGGTGGGAAAATGCTCTTGTCTGTTGTGTCTCGGTTCGTTGTTCGAAAATAGGAAATGCTGTCGAATATAACTTGGAGAATGAGTCGTAAAGCGGATGGGCAATATTGTCGATATTTATGAGTTCCATGAGATTTTTTGTCTGCAAGATAGCGGAAAATCATGAGGGGCGGCGAATACCCACCCCTCATGACTTGTATGGAATTTCTTATTCTTTTTCTTCGTACCAGCCGGAGTACATAAGGTAGTTGCGGGCGATTTTCTGATTCAATTCTTTCGATTGCTCGGGATCGACCTTTTTAATGAATTTGGCCGGTGTTCCGCCCCATAATTCACCTGCACCGATGACTGTTCTGCTCAGAACAACCGAGCCGGCAGCTACGATGGCCCCTTCGCCTACGACGGCGTGATCGAGAACGACGGCACCCATGCCGACAAGTGCACCGTCGCAAATCTTGGCGCCGTGTATGGTAACATTGTGTCCTATCGATACGTCGTCGCCTATTTCGATGACAGATTTTTCGTAAAGCGTGTGCAATACCGAACCGTCTTGTATGTTCACACGGTTGCCGATTGTTATGGTGTTCACGTCTCCCCGCAGCACAGTATTGTACCATATGCTGCACTCGTTGCCTATCGTTACGTCCCCGATGAGGACGGCGGTTTCGGCGAGGAAACAATTTTTTCCTGTTTTGGGGGTAAAGCCCCTTACTTTGCGTATTAAAGCCATGTTGTTAGTCTCCTTATAGTCGTTATAGGGGTGCAGTTGCATTTTGTAGCCAAGTCTTGTGGGGCTCATCGAGTAGCGGGCTTATGCGGTCGTAAACCTCGCGATGATAATCGTTGAGCCACTCGATTTCTTCCCGGGTCAATAGGGTGCGGTCTATGGCTCGTTTGTCGATAGGGCAAAGGGTTAATGTCTCGAACCGGAAAAATTTTCCGAACTCGCTTTCTCCGGCTTCTACGACGCAAGTGAGATTTTCGGTTCTGATTCCGTATTTTCCGGCCAGGTATACACCCGGTTCGTTAGATGTAACCATTCCCGGGGTAAGTGGCGTATTGTTTTGTTCGAGACGTATGTTCTGCGGGCCTTCATGTACATTGAGGAAATGTCCTACACCATGCCCCGTTCCGTGCAGATAATTGCGGAATACATTCCACAAGTTACGCCGGGCGAGAATATCGATTTGATCGCCGCGCGTGCCTTGCGGGAAAATGCAGGTAGCGATACTTATATGACCTTTCAATACGAGTGTGTAGTCTCGTATTTCTTCGTCGGTGAGTGCCCCCAGAACGACGGTGCGGGTGATGTCGGTCGTCCCGTCGAGATATTGGGCCCCCGAGTCGACGAGTACGAATCCTTCGGGTTTCAACAGACTGTTGCTTTCGGGAGAGGCGCTATAATGTACGATAGCTCCATGTTCCCGATAACCGGCTATTGTACCGAAACTCTCACCTTTATATAGCGCTTGTTTGCTGCGGAATTCACGTAATTTTTCGGCAATGTCGAGTTCGGAAATATCCTCTTTCCCGATATGGGTGTCGAGCCAGTAGAGAAATTGCACCATGGCGGCACCATCGCGTACCATAGCTGCGCGTCGACCCTGCATTTCTGTTTCGTTTTTGATGCTTTTCAGCCATGTAACCGGAGATACTCCCAAGATGGTTTTATTTTTGGACGGCAGTATATTTACCAGCTTATAATTGGTTTTGTTGGGATCTATGAAGATTTGTTCCTCGGCGGGTAACTCTTGCAGGAATTTGTAAATATCGTTGTATGGTCTCTGCTCTATCCCGTTCTCATGGAGATAGGCCGCCAGTTCATTCGAAATTTTACCGTCGTTCATGAACAAAATACGGTACGACGTCGAGAAATAGGCAAAGCCTACGGCCACAGGATTGTATGTTACATCGTTTCCTCGGATATTGAGCAACCATGCCAGTTCGTCGAGTGCGCAAATGAGAATGGCATTTGCGCCTTTCCCTGCGATGGCGCGCAATACTTCGTTCCATTTTTCTTGGAAACTTTTTCCACTGTATTCTGTCGGATAAACAAATGCTTGGTTGGTCGGTACTTCTGGTCGCTCTTTCCAGATTTTGTCGAACGGTGCGAAATCCGTTTTGAAAAGAAAGCCTTTCGACGAGAAAAATGCTTTCAGACGTTCGCCTTCGGTGTAAGAGCAAGTCGTCCCGTCGATGGCGATTGTGGCTCCGGCCGGCAACGAACCGGCCAACCAGTCTTGTAAAGAAGGCGTTTCGGGCAGTCCGTCTTTGAAGAGTTGGAGTCCCGAAACTTTTAGTTCGTCGGCTGCCTGCAAGAAGTATCGGGAGTCGGTCCATACGCCACCGGTCGAGGTTGTGATGACGGCTGTCCCGGCAGAACCTGTAAATCCGGAGATCCATGCTCTTGATTTCCATCGGTCGGCCGGGTATTCGCTTTGGTGGGGATCGGCGCTCGGTATGATAAAAGCGTCGACTCCGGCTGCGCTCATGTGTTGTCGCAATGCCGCTATGCGGGAAAGATATTCGTTTGTTTCCATGCTGATATGATTTTCTGTTTATGTGCAAATATATAAAAAGGTGAATGCTGAGGCAAATGAAAACCGTGTTTTCAAATTGGTCTATGCCGTTCTGTCTCCTGTATTCCACAAATATAGCGAAATAATATTGCTTTTGTCTATTCTTTATAAAAAGAAAGCGCTGGAATATATTCGGTTTGTTCGGGATTTATTCTCTTTCGAGTTATGCTTGGTAGTGTAGAAAAACTCTTTTGGAGAGAAAAATATCGGTAAAAGGTTTGTTTATCAGGAAACAATGTTTTAATTTTGCCCCGCAATTTGTAGAAGGAAACATTAAAAGACAAAAAATATGATAGTAGTACCTGTAAAAGAAGGCGAAAACATCGAAAAAGCACTCAAAAAATTCAAAAGAAAATTTGAGAAAACCGGCGTTATCAAAGAATTGAGAAGTCGTCAGGCATTTGAAAAACCCTCTGTTGCAAATCGCAAGAAAATAATGCGCGCCATTTACGTGCAGAAAATGCAGCAAGCAGAGGATTGATAATAAGGTAAATCTTTTTCCGAAGTGGTGCGGTAATTGAAAAATACCGACCAAATTATTGGAAATTTCAAAACTATTCGCTATATTCGTAGCTCGACAATGATAAAGAGCCTGCGAATATGTGGATAGAATCATTTTTAAGATATGTTCGGTATGAGAAGAATTATTCTTCTCATACCGTTCTGTCTTATAGGCGGGACTTATTGCAGTTTCGAGATTATTTGTCTCGGCTCGAGGGGTCGGTGTCTCTCGACTCTGTGGAGCGAGACCATGTGCGTAATTGGGCGGCTTTGCTTATCGAGGAAGGTAATTCTTCTCGGACTGTGGCTCGTAAGTTTTCGGCATTGCGTACTTTTTATGCCTATTTGCTGAAACAGGGTGTCGTTGCAAATTCTCCCCTGCAAGATATAACTTTGCCCAAGATACATAAATCGCTACCTTCGTTTGTACGGCCCGATGAGATGGATTTGCTTCTCGATGAAAAGGTGGCCGACGACGATTTTTCTGCTCTGCGCGATAAGCTCATACTCTCTATATTATATATGACGGGAATGCGGCGGGCCGAACTTGTCGGCTTGCTCGATAAGGATGTTGATACGCAGGCAATGCAGATCAAGGTTACTGGTAAAAGAAATAAGCAGCGTGTCGTGCCTTTCGGAAATGAGCTGAAAGATGAGATCGAGGCATATCGCCGCGTCCGTCGTATTACGGTAGGTATGGAGGCTCCGAATTTTTTTGTCAAAGACGATGGCGAACCTCTCTATGTGCAGTTTGTTTATCGATTAGTAACCCGTCGGCTGGGAGAGGTAACGACGCTTTCCCGTAAAAGTCCCCATGTTTTGCGGCATACATTTGCTTCGGCTATGCTCAACGGAGGAGCTGGATTGAATAGTGTTAAGGAGTTGTTGGGGCATCAGTCGCTCGCATCAACCCAGGTATATACTCATATAACTTTTGAAGAATTGAAACGCGATTATAAACAGGCCCACCCCAGGGCCATAAAAAAAGGAGGTCATTATGGAAATTAGAATTCAATCCATTCATTTTGATGCAACGGAACAACTTGAGAATTTTATACAGAAAAAAATAGAGAAGCTCAATCGGTATTGCGATGATATTTTAGCTGCCGAAGTAACGCTGAAAGTACTCAAACCCGAGACATCTCAGAATAAAGAGGCGGGAATAAAGCTCTTAGTGCCTCGTGCTGAGGATATTTTCTCGTCGAAAATTGCCGATACCTTTGAGGAGGCGGTAGATTTGGCATTGGATGCGCTGGTGCGCCAGTTGCAGAAAAATAAAGAAAAAACGCGTGCCAAATAAAAAAAACATCGAAATATTTTTGTGGATTAAAATTTATCTCTAAATTTGCACCCGTTTCTCACCGATAACTCCTCGGGCAATAGAAGCGGGTGCAAATGTTTCTCCCGTTGGTTTTTTAGGAGTAGCGCCAAGTCTCTTTTTCTCTGTTGGGCGCAGTGAGATAAGTAAAAAGGGCGAATACCAGAGTGGCCAAATGGGGCAGACTGTAAATCTGCTGTCTTACGACTTCGGTGGTTCGAATCCATCTTCGCCCACAAATTGCGGGAGTAGCTCAGTCGATAGAGCATCAGCCTTCCAAGCTGAGGGTCGCGGGTTTGAGTCCCGTTTCCCGCTCAATAAAAATGCCAATGTAGCTCAGCGGTAGAGCACTTCCTTGGTAAGGAAGAGGTCACGGGTTCAAGTCCCGTCATCGGCTCCAAGTGTAAAGCACAACAGAGAAAGCTAATCATTAATCAAAAAAATAATTATTATGGCTAAAGAACAGTTTCAACGGACTAAGCCGCACGTAAACATTGGTACAATTGGCCACGTTGACCACGGTAAAACTACCTTGACCGCTGCCATTACCACTGTACTTGCGAAAAAAGGTCTTTCCGAAATGCGCTCTTTTGATTCTATCGACAATGCTCCCGAAGAAAAAGAAAGAGGTATTACGATCAACACTTCTCACGTAGAGTATGAAACAGCTAATCGTCACTATGCTCACGTAGACTGTCCGGGTCACGCCGACTACGTTAAGAACATGGTTACCGGTGCAGCTCAAATGGACGGTGCCATCATCGTAGTTGCTGCTACCGATGGTCCTATGCCCCAAACCCGTGAGCACATTCTTTTGGCTCGTCAAGTAAACGTTCCTCGTATCGTTGTTTTCATGAACAAATGCGATATGGTCGATGATGAAGAAATGCTCGAACTCGTAGAAATGGAGATGAGAGAACTTCTTTCTTCGTATGACTACGATGGTGATAATACTCCTATCATTCGCGGTTCTGCTTTGGGTGCCCTCAATGGCGATCCCAAATGGGAAGAAAAAGTTATGGAGCTGATGGAAGCCGTAGATACTTGGATTCCCCTGCCTCCCCGTGATATAGATAAACCTTTCTTGATGCCTGTTGAAGACGTATTCTCGATTACCGGTCGTGGTACTGTTGCTACTGGTCGTATCGAAACTGGTGTTATCAAAGTAGGTGATGAGGTTCAAATTATCGGTCTCGGCGCAGAAGGTAAGAAATCTGTTGTAACCGGTGTGGAAATGTTCCGCAAACTTCTCGATCAAGGTGAAGCTGGTGATAACGTAGGTCTCCTCCTCCGTGGTATCGACAAAAACGAAATCAAACGTGGTATGGTTATTTGCCACCCGGGTCAGGTAACTCCTCACTCGAAATTCAAAGCTCAAGTGTATATCTTGAAGAAGGAAGAAGGTGGTCGTCATACTCCGTTCCACAATAAATATCGTCCCCAGTTCTATATTCGTACCCTCGATGTAACCGGTGAGATTACTCTCCCCGAAGGAACTGAAATGGTAATGCCGGGCGACCACGTAACCATCACTGTTGAGCTTATCTATCCGGTAGCTTGCAGCATAGGTCTTCGTTTTGCTATCCGTGAAGGTGGCCGTACCGTAGGTTCGGGACAAATTACCGAAATCCTCGACTAATCGATCACTATCGATAAAAACTGGTAGGCCTCTTATTCTTGTTAAAATAGGACGAGAGGCTTACCAATGTTTACGGGTCTAGCTCAGTTGGTAGAGCACTGGTCTCCAAAACCAGGTGTCGGGAGTTCGAGTCTCTCGACCCGTGCAAACTCTGAAAAAACAATGAAAAAAATACTTGCAGATATAAAAGAGTCGTACAACGAACTCGTTTATAAAGTATCCTGGCCCACCCGGGCAGAGCTGAGCAACAGTGCTGTGGTAGTTATGTTTGCTTCCCTAATCATTGCCATAGTTATTTTTGTGATGGACCAGGGCTTTGAGCATCTCATGGAATTTATCTACGAAAAAATTTTCTAATTCGGAGGATTCCTAATGTCTGATAAAAAAAGAGGCTGGTACGTATTGCGTGCCATCAGCGGAAAAGAAGCAAAAGTGAAGGAGTATCTTGATGCAGAAATCAAGAATACCGACCTTGGCGATTTTGTGTATCAGGTATTGATTCCTACCGAGAAGGTTTATTCGGTTCGCAACGGCAAGAAAATTACTAAAGAGCGAAATCTCTATCCCGGTTATGTCTTGGTCGAAGCGACCCTCGTAGGTGAAGTTGCCCATCGGTTGCGCAATACGACTAATGTCATCGGATTTTTGGGCGGTACAACCGATCCAGATCCGTTACGACAATCGGAAGTAAACCGCATGCTGGGTGCAGTTGATGCCATACAAGAGGCCGATGATATTATGATTCCCTACATGGTAGGAGAGACCGTAAAAGTTACTTTCGGTCCTTTCAACGGTTTCAGCGGTATCATCGAAGAGGTGAACAATGAGAAGAAGAAACTCAAAGTCATGGTAAAAATATTCGGACGGAAAACACCGTTGGAATTGGGATTCATGCAAGTAGAGAAAGAATAATCTTTGTGATGTTACGCGCACGATTACTCTTTCGAGTTTAACAATCAAAAATATAAACAAATGGCTAAAGAAATTGCTGGACAAATCAAATTACAGATTAAAGGTGGTGCAGCAAACCCCTCTCCTCCCGTAGGTCCCGCCCTCGGTTCCAAGGGTATCAATATCATGGAGTTTTGCAAGCAATTCAATGCCCGTACTCAAGACAAAGCAGGTAAGGTGTTGCCTGTAATCATCACTTATTACAGCGACAAATCGTTCGATTTCGTCGTAAAAACGCCTCCTGTTGCAATTCAATTGTTGGAAGCATCTAAAGTAAAAGGCGGTTCGGCCGAGCCTAACCGTAAGAAAGTGGCTACCATCACTTGGGATCAGGTAAAGACAATTGCGCAAGATAAAATGGTTGACCTCAACTGTTTTACTTTGGAATCGGCCATGAAAATGGTTGCTGGTACAGCGAGAAGTATGGGTATATCCGTAAGTGGGGAATTCCCGACCGATAACTAATAAACTTCAATTGAAATGAGTAAACTGACAAAAAATCAAAAGTTGGCTTCCGAAAAAATTGAAGCAGGGAAAACCTATTCGCTGAAAGAAGCTGCCCAATTGGTAAAAGATGTAACTTTTACCAAGTTCGATGCTTCGGTTGATATCGACGTCCGTTTGGGTGTTGATCCTCGTAAAGCCAATCAAATGGTGCGTGGTGTCGTGTCTTTGCCTCATGGAACTGGTAAACAAGTGCGTGTACTCGCTCTTTGTACTCCCGACCAAGAAGCCGATGCCAAGGCTGCCGGAGCCGATTATGTAGGTCTTGATGAATACATCGAAAAAATCAAAGGCGGTTGGACCGATATTGATGTGATTATCACCCAACCTTCTGTGATGGGAAAAATCGGAGCTTTGGGGCGTGTGCTCGGTCCGCGCGGACTTATGCCTAACCCCAAGAGTGGAACCGTGACCAACGAAGTCGGTAAGGCTGTGAAAGAAGTAAAACAAGGTAAAATCGATTTTAAAGTCGATAAGAACGGTATCGTTCATACCTCTATCGGTAAGATATCTTTCAGCGCCGATCAGATTCGCGAGAATGCCAAAGAATTTATCGCGATGCTGAATAAGTTGAAACCTGCTACCGCCAAAGGTACTTATATGAAGAGTATATATCTTTCGAGTACGATGAGTCCCGGTATCAAGATCGAACCCAAATCTGTAGATGAGATTTAAAAGGAGACCGAATTATGAGAAAGGAAGATAAAGCCACCGTAATCGAACAGATTACTGCCACTCTTAAAGAATACAGCCACATATATCTGACCGAGACGACTACGCTCAATGCCGAGAAAACTTCGAATTTGCGCCGTGAATGTTTCAAGAACGATATCAAACTGCTGGTTGTAAAGAACTCCCTGTTGAAAAAGGCTATGGAAAGCCTTGATGCCGATTATACGGCTCTTTTCGACAGCTTGAAAGGTTCTACCACCCTGATGCTCTCCAATACGGGTAATGCCCCCGCCAAATTGATCAAGGCTTTTAAGAAAGACAACGATCAGCTCGGCTTCAAGGCTGCTTATGTGGAAGAAAGTTTCTATGGTGCCGATCAACTCGACGCTTTGGTAGCTATCAAGAGCAAAAACGAACTTATCGCCGACGTTATCGCATTGCTGCAATCGCCTGCCAAGAACGTTGTTTCGGCTTTGCAGTCCGGCGGTTCTACCCTTCACGGAGTGTTGCAAACTCTATCAGAACGATAAACCCTTTACAATTAACAGAAGTAAAATAACAATTAAACAATACGAAAATGGCAGATTTGAAAGCTTTTGCAGAACAATTAGTAAACCTGACCGTAAAAGAAGTAAACGAGTTGGCACAAATCCTCAAAGAGGAGTATGGCATTGAACCCGCTGCTGCAGCTGTTGCTGTTGCCGCTCCCGCCGCTGCTGGTGCAGCTGCTGCTGAGGAAAAATCCTCTTTCGATGTTGTATTGAAAGGTGCCGGTGCTAACAAACTCGCAGTCGTTAAAGCTGTGAAAGAACAAACTGGTCTTGGTTTGAAAGAGGCTAAAGATCTCGTTGACGGCGCACCCAGCACCATCAAAGAAGGTTTGGCTAAAGCCGATGCTGAAGCGCTGAAGAAAGCACTCGAAGAAGTAGGCGCTGAAGTTGAACTTAAATAACAAATTCCTGTTATTCAGGACTTTTGGTAAAGAGACCTTTACAGGAGGCCTCTTTACCTTTTTGTGTCTATAATTTATAAGTTCAATTAACCAACTCTGACAAATGTCTCAAAATATAGGTAAACCGCGGGTAAACTTTGCTTCGATCAAGAATCCTCTTCCATATCCCGATTTCCTCGAAGTGCAGTTGAAATCGTTCAAAGACTTTCTGCAATTGGACACCCCACCCGAGAAACGTAAAAATGAAGGTCTTTATAAGGTTTTTGCAGAGAATTTCCCTATTGCAGATACCCGTAACAACTTCGTCCTCGAATTTCTCGATTATTATATCGATCCGCCACGTTACACCATCGATGAGTGTTTGGAGCGCGGACTCACATACAGTGTGCCTCTGAAAGCAAAACTCAAGCTTTATTGCACCGACCCCGATCACGAAGATTTCGACACCGTTATACAAGATGTCTACCTCGGTCCTATCCCTTATATGACCGAAAAAGGTACATTTGTAATCAATGGTGCCGAACGTGTTGTTGTGTCTCAGTTGCACCGTTCTCCCGGCGTGTTCTTCGGACAGAGTATCCACGCTAACGGAACGAAACTTTATTCGGCGAGAATCATTCCTTTCAAAGGTTCGTGGATAGAGTTCGCTACCGACATCAACAATGTGATGTATGCCTATATCGATCGTAAGAAGAAACTGCCCGTAACGACATTGTTGCGTGCCATAGGTTTCGAAAGCGATAAAGACATTCTCGAAATCTTCGGCTTGGCCGAAGAGATGAAAGTTACGAAGACCAACCTCAAAAAAGCCATCGGCCGTCGTTTGGCCGCCCGTGTTTTGAGAACTTGGGTGGAAGACTATGCCGACGAAGATACTGGCGAGGTTGTGTCTATCGAGCGCAACGAAGTTGTGATAGAACGTGAGGTTGTACTCGAAGAACAGCATATCGATTTGATTCTCGAAACAGGTGTACCGACCATTCTGTTGCATAAGGAAGAAAATAACCTTTCGGACTATGCGATTATTTACAACACGTTGCAAAAAGACCCGAGTAACTCCGAAAAAGAGGCTGTCATTTATATCTATCGTCAGTTGCGTAATGCTGAGCCTGCCGATGATGCCAGTGCCCGCGAGGTAATTACCAATCTTTTCTTCTCGGAAAAGCGTTATGACCTCGGAGAAGTAGGACGTTACCGGATCAATAAAAAATTAGGACTCACCATATCTCCCGATATAAAGGTACTTACCAAAGAAGATATCATTGCTATTATTAAGTACCTTATCGAGCTGATCAACTCCAAGACCGACGTCGACGATATTGACCACTTGAGCAATCGTCGTGTGCGTACGGTCGGTGAACAGCTCTATAACCAGTTCGGTGTGGGACTCGCTCGTATGTCTCGTACGATTCGTGAACGAATGAATGTGCGCGACAATGAGGTGTTTACCCCGATCGATCTGATCAACGCCAAAACTATTTCATCGGTCATCAATACCTTCTTCGGTACCAATGCTCTTTCGCAATTTATGGACCAGACCAATCCTCTGGCCGAGATGACGCATAAACGTCGTATGTCGGCTCTTGGTCCCGGCGGTCTTTCGCGTGAGCGTGCCGGTTTCGAAGTGCGAGACGTTCACTATACCCATTACGGTCGTCTCTGTCCTATCGAAACGCCCGAAGGTCCTAACATCGGTCTTATCTCTTCTCTTTGCGTGTATGCGAAGATCAATGATTTAGGATTTATCGAGACTCCGTATCGTAAAGTGGTGGACGGAAAAGTGGATCTCTCCGAAAATGGTATTGAGTATTTTACTGCCGAAGTGGAAGAAGGCCATATTATAGCACAGGGTAATGCTCCGTTGAATGATGACGGAACATTTGTGCGCTCCCGAGTAAAAGCTCGTTTGAATGCCGACTTCCCTGTCGTCGCTCCCGACGAAGTGTCGCTTATGGACGTATCGCCTACGCAGATCGCTTCTATCGCTGCTTCGTTGATTCCTTTCTTGGAGCACGATGACGCCAACCGTGCATTGATGGGCTCGAACATGATGCGCCAGGCTGTACCTCTTTTGCGCACCGAAGCTCCTATTGTGGGGACCGGCCTCGAAGGTCAGCTTATTCGCGACTCTCGTACCCAGATTACGGCCGAGGGCGCCGGAGTTGTAGAATTTGTCGACGCCACGACGATACGTATACGTTACGATCGTACCGAGGAAGAAGAATTCGTCAGCTTCGAATCTTCCGTAAAAGAATATAGAATCCCGAAATTCCGTAAGACCAACCAAAGTACGACGGTCGATTTGCGTCCTATTTGTCATAAAGGCGATCGTGTTGTGGCCGGACAGATTCTCACCGAGGGTTACTCGACCGAGAGTGGTGAATTGGCATTGGGGCGTAACCTCAAAGTTGCTTTCATGCCGTGGAAGGGTTATAACTACGAGGACGCAATTGTGCTCAACGAGCGTGTTGTGCGGGAAGATATACTTACTTCGGTTCACGTTGACGAATATTCACTTGAAGTGCGTGAAACCAAACGCGGTATGGAGGAACTTACTTCCGATATCCCCAATGTCAGCGAAGATGCTACCAAAGACCTCGATGAACGGGGTATCATTCGTGTCGGAGCTCATGTGGAACCGGGCGATATCATGATCGGTAAAATCACTCCGAAAGGAGAGTCCGATCCTTCTCCCGAGGAAAAACTCCTTCGTGCCATCTTCGGCGATAAGGCAGGCGATGTAAAAGATGCTTCTCTCAAAGCTACGCCGTCGCTCAAAGGTGTAGTTATCGGTACGGCACTCTTCTCCAAAGCTGTGAAGAAACGCAAAGGAAAAGGCCCCGAAGCCGCTATGCTTGCCAAGCTCGACGAAGAATATAAAGAAAAGATGGACGCTCTTAAAGATGTCCTTATTGATAAACTGATGACGCTTACCAATGGTAAAACGTCGCAGGGCGTAAAAGATTATTTGGGAATCGAAGTGATCCCCAAAGGAGCTAAGTTTACGCAAAAGAGTTTGGCTGAAATCGATTATACGGCCATTCAAGTCAGCAAATGGACGACCGATGCCGCCAAGAATGACCTGATTCGGGCCACGATCATGAATTACTTGAAGAAGTTCAAAGAGTATGATGCCGAATTGCGCCGCCAGAAATTCGATATATCCATCGGCGACGAGCTGCCTTCGGGTATTGTGCAGATGGCTAAGGTCTATATCGCCAAGAAACGTAAAATCAGCGTCGGTGATAAGATGGCAGGTCGTCACGGAAACAAGGGTATTGTGTCGCGTGTGGTACGTCAGGAAGATATGCCGTTCCTCGAAGACGGAACTCCTGTGGATATTGTATTGAACCCACTGGGTGTGCCGTCTCGTATGAACTTGGGACAGATTTTCGAAACGGTTCTCGGTTGGGCCGGTGTAAAATTGGGCGAAAAATTCGCTACCCCCATTTTCGACGGTGCTTCACTCGACGACTTGAACGAATGGACCGATAAGGCCGGAGTTCCCCGTTACGGTAAAACCTATCTTTATGACGGACATACCGGTGAGCGTTTTGACCAACCTGCTACTGTCGGAGTCATCTATATGTTGAAACTTGGCCACATGGTCGAAGACAAGATGCACGCTCGTTCTATCGGTCCGTACTCGCTTATCACGCAGCAACCGCTCGGTGGTAAAGCCCAGTTCGGAGGTCAGCGTTTCGGAGAGATGGAGGTATGGGCACTCGAAGCCTTCGGTGCCGCTTACATCTTGCAGGAAATTCTTACCATCAAATCCGATGATGTCGTGGGTCGTTCCAAAGCCTATGAGGCTATTGTCAAAGGAGAGCCTATGCCTACTCCGGGTATCCCCGAATCGCTCAACGTTTTGTTGCACGAGTTACGTGGTCTCGGACTGAGCATCACCTTAGAGTAATAAAAACTCCCGCCGCTTTCGGGTGGCGGGACGATACACTATCTGCTAACGCGTTATAACTTACATATATGGCTTTTAAAAAAGACAATAAAGTAAAGAGCAACTTTTCAAAAATCACGATAGGCTTGGCTTCTCCCGAGGAAATCCTCGAACAATCCAGCGGTGAAGTGTTGAAACCAGAAACGATCAACTACCGTACTTACAAGCCCGAACGCGACGGTCTCTTTTGTGAACGCATTTTCGGCCCGGTAAAAGATTACGAGTGCCATTGCGGTAAATACAAACGCATTCGTTACAAAGGTATTGTTTGCGACCGTTGCGGTGTAGAAGTTACCGAGAAGAAAGTTCGCCGCGAGCGCATGGGACACATTCAGCTCGTGGTTCCGGTGGCTCATATCTGGTATTTTCGTTCGTTGCCCAATAAAATCGGCTATCTCTTGGGGCTTCCCTCTAAAAAACTCGATGCCGTCATCTATTACGAGCGTTATATTGTGATACAACCGGGTGTGAAAGAAGATTTGGCTACATACGACCTTCTTTCGGAAGAAGAGTACCTCAATGTACTCGATACCTTGCCCAAGGACAATCAATTGCTCGAGGATACCGATCCCAATAAATTTATCGCCAAGATGGGAGCTGAGGCCATTTACGACCTCTTGGTACGTCTCGATCTCGATGACCTTTCTTATAAATTGCGCGATACGGCGAGCAAGGACGGTTCACAGCAGCGCAAGAACGAAGCGCTCAAACGTCTGCAAGTCGTTGAGTCGTTCCGTGCCTCCAAGAACCGCAATCGTCCCGAATGGATGATTCTCAAAGTCATTCCCGTAATTCCGCCCGAATTGCGTCCGTTGGTACCGCTCGATGGTGGACGTTTCGCAACCTCCGACCTGAACGACCTCTATCGTCGTGTGATTATCCGTAACAACCGGCTCAAACGCCTTATGGAGATAAAAGCTCCCGAGGTGATTCTCCGCAATGAAAAACGTATGTTGCAGGAGGCCGTAGATTCGTTGCTCGATAATTCGCGGAAATCAAGTGCCGTGAAGACCGATGCCAACCGTCCTTTGAAATCTCTTTCCGATAGTCTGAAAGGAAAACAGGGTCGTTTCCGTCAGAATCTTCTCGGTAAACGTGTAGACTATTCTGCGCGTTCGGTTATTGTTGTAGGTCCTGAATTGAAAATGTATGAGTGCGGTCTGCCGAAAAATATGGCAGCCGAACTTTATAAACCGTTCGTTATCCGCAAACTCATCGAGCGCGGTATCGTGAAAACGGTGAAGTCGGCGAAAAAAATTGTCGATCGGAAAGATCCCGTCGTGTGGGATATCCTTGAGTACGTGATGAAAGGACACCCCGTACTCCTCAACCGTGCCCCGACCTTGCACCGTCTCGGTATTCAGGCTTTCCAGCCGAAGATGATCGAAGGTAAGGCTATACAGTTGCACCCGTTGGCATGTACGGCATTCAATGCCGACTTCGACGGCGACCAGATGGCCGTGCACTTGCCTCTCGGCAATGAAGCCATTCTCGAAGCTCAAATGTTGATGCTCGGTGCGCATAATATTCTCAATCCTGCCAATGGTGCGCCTATTACCGTGCCTTCGCAAGACATGGTTTTGGGACTTTACTATATTACCAAGTTACGTCCCGGAGCAAAAGGCGAAGGTCTTGTTTTCTACGGTCCCGAAGAGGCTGAGATCGCTTATAACGAAGGTCGTGTTACCTTACATGCGCCTGTGAAAGTGCGTGTACAAGACCTCGATGAGAACGGTAATCTTGTAGAAGTTTTGCGCGAAACCTCGGTAGGACGTATTCTTGTCAATGAGTTCGTTCCCAAAGAGGTTGGATATATCAACGAGATTCTTACAAAAAAATCGTTGCGGAATATCATCGGTAATGTTATCAAAGTTTGCGGTGTGATTCGTGCGGCTCAGTTCCTCGATGACATCAAGAACCTCGGTTACAAGATGGCCTTCAAGGGTGGTCTTTCGTTCAATCTTGCCGATGTGATTATTCCGGCTGAAAAAGAGGCTCTCGTCAATGAGGGATATGCCAACGTCGAACAGATTATGGCCAACTATAACATGGGATTCATTACCTATAATGAACGCTATAATCAGATTATCGATACATGGACGCACGTCAACTCGAAACTTTCCGATATTCTCATGAAACAGTTGTCTTCCGATAATCAAGGATTCAACTCCGTATTCATGATGCTTGACTCGGGAGCCCGTGGTTCGAAAGAGCAGATTCGTCAGCTTTCCGGTATGCGTGGTCTTATGGCCAAACCTCAAAAGTCCGGCGCCGAAGGTGGTCAAATCATCGAGAACCCTATTTTGGCGAACTTCAAAGAGGGCCTTTCGGTGTTGGAATACTTCATCTCTACGCACGGTGCACGTAAAGGTCTTGCCGATACGGCGTTGAAGACGGCCGATGCCGGGTATTTGACCCGTCGTCTCGTTGATGTGGCGCATGATGTGATTATTCACGAGGAGGATTGCGGTACGTTGCGTGGCCTTGTTTGTACCGAACTCAAAAACAATGAGGAAGTGGTGGCTTCGCTTTCTGAGCGTATTCTCGGACGTGTTTCCGTACATGATGTACAGCACCCTCTTACCGGAGAAATCCTTGTTCATTCAGGAGAGGAAATTACAGAAGAGATCGCCAAAAAAATCGAAGAATCTCCGATCGAACGTGTGGAAATCCGTTCGGTGCTTACCTGCGAGTCGAAACATGGTGTTTGTGCCAAATGTTACGGTCGTAACTTGGCTACCAGCCGCATGGTACAGAAGGGCGAGGCTGTGGGTGTGATCGCCGCTCAGTCTATCGGTGAACCCGGTACCCAGCTTACGTTGCGTACGTTCCACGTCGGTGGTATCGCATCGAATATCGCTGCTGTTTCCAATGTTACCTCTCGTTATGACGGTATTCTCGAAATCGATGAGTTGCGTACTGTCGACAGCGAGGACGAATCGGGTAAGAAGGTACAAATCGTTGTAGGTCGTTTGGCCGAGATGCGTATCGTCGATCCCAACACCAAAATCGTCCTTACCAATACCAATATACCTTACGGTTCTAAACTATACTTCAATAGCGGCGATATGCTGAAAAAAGGCGATATCGTTTGCGAATGGGACCCCTTCAATGCCGTTATCGTTTCGGAAGCTACGGGTAAAGTGCGCTTCGAAAATGTCATCGAAGGTGTTACCTATAAAGTAGAATCGGACGAACAGACCGGTTTGCGTGAGAAAATCATCATCGAGTCGAAAGACCGTACCCGTGTTCCTGTCGCTCAAATTCTCGATAAAGACGGAGAAGTGATTCGTAGCTACAACTTACCTATGGGCGCTCACCTCATGATCGAAGAAGGACAAGAGTTGAAGAGCGGTCAGGTGTTCGTGAAGATCCCTCGTGCCGTAGGTAAAGCGGGCGATATCACCGGAGGTCTTCCTCGTGTTACCGAGTTGTTTGAAGCCCGTAATCCGTCAAATCCCGCCGTTGTGTCGGAGATCGACGGTGAGGTAGCTTTCGGAAAAGTGAAACGCGGTAATCGTGAAATTTCAGTAACGTCGAAGACGGGTGAAGTGAAAAAATATCTCGTGCCTCTGTCGAAGCAAATTCTTGTACAAGAAAACGATTATGTACGTGCCGGTACGCCGCTCTCCGACGGTGCTATTACTCCTTCGGACATCTTGGCTATCAAAGGTCCGACAGCCGTTCAGGAATACATTGTCAACGAAGTGCAAGACGTGTATCGTCTGCAAGGTGTGAAAATCAATGACAAGCACTTTGAAGTCATTGTGCGTCAGATGATGCGTAAAGTAACCATTCTCGATCCCGGAGATACCCGTTTCCTCGAACAACAGATTGTCGATAAACACGAGTTTATGGACGAGAATGACCGTATCTGGGGTAAGAAAGTGGTTGTCGATGCAGGTGATTCGCAAGTTATGAAACCCGGACAGATCGTTACCGCACGTAAGTTGCGCGATGAAAATTCGATGTTGAAACGTAGGGACCTCCGTTTGGTGGAAGTACGTGATGCCGTACCGGCAACTTCGGAGCAGATACTGCAAGGTATCACCCGTGCCGCATTGCAGACTTCGAGCTTCATGTCGGCCGCATCCTTCCAGGAAACGACCAAAGTCCTTAACGAGGCTGCAATCAACGGTAAAGTCGATACGCTCGAAGGTATGAAAGAGAACGTTATCTGCGGACATTTGATACCTGCCGGAACGGGTCAGCGCGAATTTGATCGGCTGATTGTCGGTTCGAAAGAAGAGTTCGACCGAGCTTTTGCCAATCGTAAGAATGTAACTGATATGTAATCGGTATTCTATAATAAAAAATCCGCTCCATGTCGGGGCGGATTTTTTTATGTTTTGAATAAACTTTTGGGAGAGAGAATAGCAAAACAGAATCTCTTATTGTCGGAATACGAAAGTGCGGTCTTTTTTACAGAAGACCGCACTTTCGTTGTCATGTGAATATTAGAGATCGATCGATGATTTCTTTCCAAGAGAGCCGTATCGGCTTATGGCGCGGACTTCTACCGCTCCGTTTACGGTTGTAGGCAGTTTGCAAGTTGTTTTATTGGTAATGTCTATGACTTGCTCTCCGGCGATGACAATATATCCTGCAGCATTATTTACCTTGCTCCATTGTAATTTTCCTTTTTTGATTTGGATACTTTGCGGAGCTTGCAGTTTTTCCATGATGGCGCGAGGATTCCATTGATCTGTACCTTTTACGATATTTTCATAGGTGTATGTATCGGCTTCTTCTTTTGTGATGGTGGCTCGGCAGGTTCCGAATTCTTTCCCTTTATCTCGGCCTTTGTACTCTGTCTTGCGTTGGCTGAGGTCTAAGAGATTACCCTGTTTGTCGCGGCTGTTGTATTCTGCAAATAGGGCGGGTATGGTTCCCATGTCATTCCAGCCTTTCGGCGAGAGGGGAACAAGCATCGTCGTGTTGATGTAGACGGCTTTGGGATTATCGTGCCACGGGCGTCCGAGTGCGTTTCTTCCTTCGGCTGCAGCTTTATTCCCGTCGACGGTACAGTTGCGGAATACATATCCGTAGCGTGCGTTTTTATGGCAGGGTGCGACGATGACCGAACCTCGGCGGACATTGTAAAGCGTACAGTTTTCCAAGAGAACGTCGCCTCCCCCGTAGAAGTAGTCTACGGCGCCTTCGATCCAACAATCTTTTACGTAATGCCTGTCGTTATCGTTTCTTGTTGTCATCCATGTATCCTGAAAAGACTGGAACTTGCAGTTGTTGAATGAAATTTTATCGGCATTGGTTTGCATGGCCAGAGCTTGTGGCCCGCTTTGGGAGTCTTTCCCGAAATCGTTGATGTAAGAGATGTTTTCGGAGTAGAAATCCGGTGCGTCGATTATGACGACACTCCCTTTCATTTTATAGGTAGGGGCTTGCGGGTTGTGAACCGAAGATTCCCAGTAACGGATTTGTTTGGCCGGTTCATTTCCGGAAGGTTTTCCCCCGACATTCAATTTGTGATGAATGATTGTTTTCTCTTTGTCTTGACCGATAAGGTGAATGAATCGTTTGCTTTTGGGTACGATGACCTGTTCGTTGTACGATCCGTTTTTTACGAATATCAGCCACGGAGATTCCGAGTTGTCCGGAGCTGCATTGATAGCCGACTGTACCGTACTGTATTGCCCCGTACCGTCTTGTGCGACTACTGCATGAAAAATCTGTTGTTGTGCGATTGCCTGCGAAGAGGCTGTCGTCAATGCGGCTGCTACGAATAGGCCGATGACTTTTCCTTTGAGTTTCTGTAACATGATATTATTGTGTTAATGGTATTTTCTGTTACAAAAGTATGGAATATGGGGCATTTATCTTTGCAGTAATTGTTCTATTGATTGTACTTTTTGTTCCAATCTTGTAAAGCCGTTTCTTAGGAGGATTATATGGAATTCGATAAACGGAAATTAGGGGGAGATAAAATAAAAACGTCTGTCTCATGAAAAACAAGAGACAGACGTTGATCGGGTATGTATGAAACTCTTTTGTCAGCAACAGTTGGCATGACAATGTTCTCCGGGGAGTTCCAATTCGAATGTGGCGTGTTGTATATTCTTTTCTAGCAATAGGTGCCGGAGATGATGTTTGATGTCTTCCGATTCGTCGAAAGAATTGACGATGACGTGGGCGGTCAGAGCGTTCTGCGTCGTACTAATGGCCCAGATATGCAGATGATGTAGCTTTATGACCCGGGAATCGCTGAGCAGTGTTTTCTCTATATCTTCGGCATTGATACCTGCGGGAACACCGTCGAGAGACAACCGTATGCTGTTATGGAGCAAGTCCCATGTAGAGATGAGAATGATTCCGGCAATAACCAGTCCGATAATAGGGTCGATAATAAACCAGCCGGTATGTGCAATGATGATGCCCGAGAGAAGTACGCCTACACTTACGAGCGTATCGGCGGCCATGTGCAGGAATGCTCCTTTTACATTCAGGTCGTGAGCCCGGTCTTTGAAAAAGAGCCAGGCCGTGAGTCCGTTGATGAAGATACCGATACCGGCTACCCATGCGATTGCCCCTCCTTCGATCGGTTGCGGATGCCGGAGTTTTTCGATGCATTCGGCAATAATGAAACCTACGGCGATCAATAGGATAATGGCATTGAGTAATGATACCAAGACGGTACTTTTTTTGTATCCGTAAGTATATGATTCGGTAGGCCTTACTTTGGATAGACGGAATGCAATCAATGCCAGAACAAGGCTGATAACATCGCTCAGGTTGTGTCCTGCATCGGAGAGTAATCCCAGAGATCCGAACAAGATACCGGCTGTTGCTTCGGCTGCAACAAAAGCCACGTTCAGCCCGATACCCCACAAAAATGCGCGGTTCAGATGATCCCCTACGGTTGCGGTATGATGGTGATGATGCTCGTGCGACATGGTTCGTATTTTTGTGGGTAAAAGTTCTCGAATATACGAAGGGGACAGAATAAAAAGAGTTTTTTATAAAATCCGGCTTGTCTTTGTCTTTTTTCAGAAATAGCGGATACCCATGATTTCTTTTACATCGCGTAATGTTTTCGCTGCGCTTTCCCGTGCTTTTTCAGCACCTTGCGCAACGATTTTACGCATATATTCGTCGTTGTCTTTGATTTCCAGAATACGTTCCCGAATCGGAAGAGTTACTTTGAGAATGTCGTCGGCGAGTTGCTTTTTCATGTCGCCGTAACGTATTTCGCAGTTATTGTATTTCTCTTCAAAATAAGCCAGCGTTTCGGGGGCTGAGACGATTTTCATGATAGTAAAGAGATTGGCTATCGGTTCCGATTTGGGAGAGTTGGGCGTTTGAGGCCCTTCATCAGTTACGGCACGCATGACCTTTTTGCGCAACGTTTTTTCGTCGTCGAGCAGATAGATACAATTCCCTTCCGATTTTCCCATTTTCCCGCTACCGTCGAGTCCCGGGATTTTTATGGCTTCTTCTCCGAAATTGTAACCGGTTGGTTCGGGGAAATATTCCACACCGTACAGAGTATTGAATCGGCGTGCGAATCGGCGGGTTATTTCGAGGTGTTGTTCTTGGTCTTTCCCGACAGGCACTTTCGTCGCTTTGTGTATGATGATGTCGGCGGCCATGAGAGTCGGGTAGGTAAGCAATCCCGCATTGACGTTTTCGGGTTGTTTGCGGACTTTGTCTTTGAAAGAGGCGGTACGTTCCAATTCGCCGATGTAGGCGTGCATATTGAGCAGAAGATACAGTTCCGAGACTTCGGGAACGTCGCTCTGTATGAAGAGGGAACAAGCCTCCGGGTCGAGACCTGCCGCCAGATATTCGGCCAATATGCTTTTTACGTTCACCGGCAACATCTTGGGGTCGGGGTGGGTCGTGAGGGAATGCAGGTCGGCGATAAAGAAGTAACAGTCGTTTTCATGCTGCATTTTGACGAAATTGCGCAAGGCGCCGTAGTAGTTGCCCAAGTGGAGGTTTCCGGTAGATCGGATTCCGCTAACAACGATTTCTCTCATATACAGTTTTTGTTTTTATCGGTTTGTTATATTATCGGACAAAATCGAGAACGATTATTGGTCTGTCCCTCGGCTTATCCGGAAGATCATCTTTATTTTGTTACAAAAGTAGTAAAATTTCAAATACTTTCCTCATCTGCCGGGAATACATTCCATATCTTTTATGTGTGATTTATTTTTTACTCAGTGCCGTCTGCAAGAGCCGTCGCAGATGGTCGAGAATCAATCGTAAATTACGTGGCCGTATCGATTTTCCCAAAATAATGAGAATAACCCCCGAGAGTATGAGCAGAATGCCCGAGGCCAGTCGTGGGGTAAACGGCTCGTGAAAAAGCGTTACACCTATGGCGACAGCGGTAAGCGGTTCCAAGGCTCCGAGTATGGCGGTAGGGGTCGAACCGATGATGCGAACGGCTATCGACATGGTCACCAGCGAAATTACCGTGGGGAGAACAGCCAGAAGGAAGGCAAAGAACCACATATAGGGAGTAGTGAGCAGTTGCAACCGATAACTTTGTCCCATGCACGAGTGTACGATGATGGTGAGAATGCAGAAGAGCAGAACATAGAAGGTGAGTTTGATGGCAGACATACGCAGTCCCGATCGGTTGATGATAATGATGTAGAGGGCGTAAGATAATGAGGAGACCATAACCAGTATGATTCCTATTGTGCTTAGAGTTTCATTGCCGTCGCTTTTATAGAGCATAGCTATACCGCTTAGTGCCAACAATATGGAAAGCGTGGTCGAGAAAGTGATTTTTTCGTGAAAAAATATCGCCATGATGACAGCCACCATGATAGGGTATACAAAGAGTAGGGTCGATGCGATACCGGCGTCCATAAAATAAAAACTGGTGAACAGCGTAAGCGAGGAAACCGCAAACAGGACACCCAATCCTCCGATAACAGACAACTCTTTGATATTTATGGCAAACGGAATTTTTTTTACTTTCATGAGAGCCATGAGTATGACGGCGGCTAAGGTGTAACGATAGAAAAGAACCGAATCGGCATTCACGCCTACTTGGTAAAGATAAAGTGCTCCGAGCGGGTTGGTCCCATAGCTGACGGCGGCTATGATGCCGCATATCGTGCCTTTTGTCTGAGAGGTCATTCTTGATTTTTTTGTGCCGCAAATTTACGGATTCAAGGCTCATATCGAAGAGAATATTTTTTTATTTAGAGGGGTTATTTTGATATTTCGACTGCCTGTTTTGATTGTGTGAATTGCAGCGAAGGCCGAATTGTAAAGAAGAAAAATATTTCGGGATTCCCGTATGATAAATTTAGTATATTTAAGGCTCGTTGTATAGAAGCCAAAGATACGATTGTATTCAAGGCTATTTCATTGAGAAGAAAATTTATCAACTTAGCAACCTACAATGAAAGTCGGAATAGGGATTGTGTTGTTATGCAGTGCCATATCGCTACAAGCTCAAATAAAGGGAACGATTGTCGATGGCAGCAAACAACCAATAGAAGGTGCTACCGTCATTTTGCAGGCAAAAGATTCCTTGGTAAAAAGTATTGCTTTGTCGGGATCTGACGGGTCGTTTATCTTGCAGGAAAATCCCAGAAAATATCGGCTGATAATCCAGCATCTTCTTTATGCAACCCGACAAGTCGAGTGTCGGGGTCAAAATGTAGATACAATCTTTCTCGAACCGAAAGACTTTGTTCTGGGAGAGGTTCTCGTGAAGAATAAACCTTCTTTTGTGAAGGTGGAAAATGGCCGTTTGGAATATGATTTGGTCCACCTCTTTGAAGGGAGGGTTGTGAACAATATGAAGCATTAGCCAGATTGCCCGGAATAAGGGAAGATAAAGACGGATTGAGTCTGATTGGGGCGGGACGTACTACCGTAGTCATTGACGGAAAACCCAAAAACATGGACGAAGAGCAATTCGAAACCTTTTTGCGCAGTATGCCGGTGGAACGGGTAGAGAAGGTCGAGGTCATGTATAGTGCGCCGCCCGAGTATCATACGAGGGGGGCTGTTGTCAATGTGATTCTTGAAAAGTCGCCCGAGCATTCTTTTCAGGGGGAGGTGAATGCCGATTATCGGAACCGGTATTTCAACGGTGGTGGCATTGATGCCAATTTCCGTTTGGCGATGTCGAAAATAACCTTTGACCTTATGTATGGAGCGGAAAATGTAAAGAATTTGGAATATATCGATCTTTACTCCGAACATTCTTTCGATGGCCGTATATACGATATACAGCAGAACGAACGTCTCAGCAGTAAATTCTGGAATCACAATCTCGGTGCATTGATGACTTATAATGTCGATGCAAAAAATCGTATTGATGTTGCCTATACCGGAAATTATATTCCCCGTCAATACAATGAAAGCCGTACTACCGGAAACTACCAGACCGGAGTTGTCGATAAATACATCGATACCCGTATGCATAATGTTTCGTTGCATTATTATTCGGGATTTGGGCTTGAAGTCGGTGGCGACTATACGCATTATTTTTCAGATAACAATCAAAATCTGATCGCCGATTTTTCAGATGGCCGACGGAGACGTTTTTCTATAATGGGCGGGCAAGAAATCGACCGTTATTCGACATATGTCGATTATTCCCGTATAATAGAGAAAAAATGGCGCTTAGGTTGTGGTGCGTCTTATCGGTTTGCAGCCGATCATGATTATCAGTCGTTTGATGAGGTAGAGGGTAATGTCGTTACAGAAAATTTAAATTCTCATATAAGAGAACATACAGCCGATTTTTATCTGTCTGTGGGTAAGGAGTCTGCATTGGGCGTTTCTTGGACGGTTTCCGCTACGGGCGAATATTATAAGATGGGGCAGTATTGTAAGTGGACGATTTATCCGCAAGCCTCTCTTACTTATTTAAGAACGCCGGAACATGTGTTGCAATTATCTTTATCGACCGACAAAACTTATCCCGGCTATTGGGATATGCAGTCGGCCGTGAGTTACCTTAATGGATATACGGAGTTATGGGGAACTCCGGGATTAAAGCCGATGACGACATATAACCTGAACGGGAATTATGTATGGCGGCAGAAATATATTTTCGGATTGTTTTTTACCCATACATCGGATTTTTTTACGCAAGCAGCCTATCAGTCGACCGATAGATTGGCTTTGATTTATAAAAATACAAATTGGGATTATATGCGGTTATGGGGGGCTAATGTTGTTTTACCTTTCGGTTTCGGTGGCTGGTTCGATTCCCGACTGACATTATCCGGTATGGAAATGCATCAGCGTTGCGATGATTTTTTCGATATCCCCTTTGACCGAAGGAAGTGGGTGTTTTGTGCCTCTTTGGATAATATGTTCAAAGTCGGTAGAAATTTATCGTTAGAGTTGATTGGTAGTATACAGACCCCAGCCATACAAGGAACTTTCGATATTGGAAACGTCTTCGATCTTACGGCCGGATTAAAGTGGAGTTTGGCCGATGGTAGGCTAACATTCTCAGCCCGGTGTAGCGATATATTTAATACCGGTATGCCCAACCTGAAAGTTCGTTTCAAGGGTCAGTATTTAGATATGGATAATGCTTTTCATAACAGGGCGCTGATTTTACATCTCGGTTACCGTTTCGGCGGATATAAGAAAAAGAATATGAAAAAAGTCGATACGTCGAGATTCGGGCACTGATACCCGATGAGAGAAAAGATAAAAAGTCTCCGAAATTTTCGGAGACTTTTTATCTTATTTGTGAGATTTCCGAGGAGAATGAAATCTGTCGATTAGATGGCAGAGTTACTTTTTCTACCTCTTTTCTTTTTTACCGGTTCTTCTCCCGACTCTTCGTTGCCTGTTGTATAATTGCTTTCGGCTTTTTCATAAGTCGAGATGTTTTCGATGGGCAGTTGGCGGCGGAAAGCCTCTTTGAAAGAGATGATCGATTCGGTACGAGCCAGTCCCAACGGTTGTAATTTGGTATGGATAATCTGTAACAGGTGATTGTTGTTACGAGCGTATATTTTCAAAAACATATCGTACTTTCCTGTTGTATAGTGGCATTCGACCACTTCGGGAATATTTTGCAGTTTATCCATGACTTCTTTGAACTGTCCCGGTGTTTGCAGGTAGACACCGATGTATGCACATGTCTCAAAGCCGATACGGTTTGAGTCTAGGGTAAACTCCGAACCTTTGATAATACCGAGGTTGGTCAATTTTTGTACCCTTTGGTGTATAGCTGCTCCCGAAACGTTGCATTCGCGGGCTACTTCCAAAAATGGAATACGGGCATTCGACGCGATAAGTTTCAAGATTTTGTAGTCGAGATTATCCAGTTGATGATGTCCCATAATATTATGTGTATGTTTAGCGTAACAAAGATATGAAAAAAAAGCATATTCTATCAAAAACGAATAAAATTTCTATCTTTGTACTGAGAAATCTACGGAAAAGTGAGCTATTTTAAGTAAAGTCGAATAGATCTTATTGAAGTCGAGGTATATTTCTAACGAGTGATGTAACGGAAGAAGCTCTTGAATTTATGGTTATTTTGATAGCGGGAGATACACATACCGGAAAAACCTTATTGGCGCAAAAGCTGTTGGAGAAATATAAATATCCCTATTTATCGATAGATCATTTGAAAATGGGGCTTATCAGAAGTGGACGGTGCAAGTTGTCTGCAATGAGTGCCGATGAGGAATTGACCGCTTATCTGTGGCCTGTTGTGAGAGAAATAATAAAAACCTGTATCGATAATTCACAAAATCTGATTGTTGAGGGGTGTTATATCCCTTTCGGTTGGGAAGATGATTTTACAGAGGCTTATGTCCGGCAGATAAAATACATTTGTCTTATACTCGGTGAAGAGTATATAAAGAATCATTTTTGTGATATTTTGAGATTCGAGAATGTCATAGAGAAAAGATTGACTGCCGACTTCTCTGCCGAAGATCTTTGTTTGCGTAATAAATACAATTTGGAACAATGTCGGTCGAGAGGGTATCGTTATATTTTGATAGATAAGAGATATGCAATAAATACGGACGATATAGTATGAGAGATAGATTTACCGGAAGGAGAAACTAATAGAAAAAGAATAAAATCTTTATCTTTACGAAGGCAAATTTATGTATTTGTTTTGTGTAGACTTCCGTGCTTTATGCTCATGGCTGTTTTTCCTTTACTTTCGGGTAAGTCATTGTGTATGAAGTATGATTTGAGTAATAATAACCTGATTATAAAAAGTAGAACTATGTTGAGATTACAACCTGTAACGCCTACCGATAAGGAGGCGCTTTCTTATATCGAAGATTTGTATGTGAAGTCTTTTCCTGTTGACGAACGTCGGCCTTTTGAAAAGTTGGTCGAATTACTTGGAAATACTCCTGTTTTTCATCTTCGTCTTTTATGCGATGGAGACAAGAAAGTCGGCTTCATTTCTTATTGGCAATGGCCCGACTTGACGTATGGGGAACATTTTGCCGTAGATCCCGATGAGAGGGGGGGCGGTTATGGAGGGAAAGCTTTACGGCTTTTGTGCGAGGAGTTACAAACTCCGGTCGTTCTCGAAGTAGAGTTGCCATTTGATGAAATGTCGCGCCGGCGTATCGGTTTTTATCAGCGTTCCGGTTTTACGCTTTCTACGCTTCGTTACATTCAGCCCCCTTATTTCGACGGGGCGCAACCGTTGGAGTTGCATCTGATGTTTTATGCCCTTCCTGTACCGATGGAGAGTGATGCTTTCTCCGATTTTTTCTGTCGTGTGCGGGATCGGCTGCATAGAGACGTTTACGGTGTCGCGCCGGGTAGGTATGTGTAGTTTGAATTTTATCATGTCCACGATGTTTTTTTTGTATCGGTCTTCCCGAAAAGTCTTTGCCTCGGTTCTGTTGCTTCTGTTGGGCTTCGGGTTGTGTGCTTGTACCGATAATAAGTCGGGACGTATCTCTGTCGCCGTAACGATTCCGCCTTTGCAGAACTGGGCCGAACAACTGGCCGGCGGTCGTGTCGATATTGTTTGCGCCGTACCCGATGGTGGAAATCCCGAATCGTATGATCTGCCGCCATCGGCAATGGTCGGATTATCGAAATGTCGTCTCTATTTCAGTTGTGGTTATTTGGGGTTCGAGCGTTCATGGCTCGGTAAGCTGTCGGAGAATAATCCCCGGTTGCAGGTCGTCGATCTTTCCGAGGGATTGGAACTCCTGTATGGTACGCACCATCACGAAGAGGGGCATCTTCATGACGGAGAGGCATATCCCGATCCGCATATATGGTGTTCGCCCCGCCTTGCGCGTCGAATGGTCGAAACGATGTATCGGGCATTGACCGAGATCGATCCCGATGGGGCATCGGTGTATGCCGAGAATTATGCCCGGATCGACCGCCGATTCGCTCAATTGGATTCTGTACTGACTGATAAACTTCGACCGTTCAAAGGGAAAGTTTTTGCCGTTTACCACCCGACGCTTTCTTATTGGGCTGCCGATTACGGCCTGCGCCAACTTGCGCTCGAGCCCGATGGAAAATCTCCGTCGCCGCAATATTTACGGGCGATGGTCGATTCGGCACGTCATGTAGGAGTAGAAGTCGTCTTTATACAGCAGGAGTTTGATCCCCGGCAGGCCGAAACTTTCGCTCGGGAGGTTGGTTGTCGTACCGAAATAATAAATCCGCTTGCGTATACGTGGAGTGAAGAAATAATGCGTATTGCCGATGCTTTTATTCGATGATAAACAGATTGTTTTGAGTCATGTCGATTTGAGATATGACGACCATTTGGTTCTTTCCGATGTTTCGATAGAAATTTTCCGGGGTGATTTTGCATTGATTGTAGGTCCGAACGGCGGGGGAAAAACCTCTTTGTTACGGGTCATTTTAGGATTGCTGCGGCCCGATGAGGGGACGGTCGTTTTTTATAGAGACGGTACTGCTGTTTCTTCGCTCGATATAGGATATTTACCGCAGAAAAGCCGCATTGACTCCCGATTCCCGGTTACGGTTGCCGAGGTCGTCGCTATGGGGCTTATCGGTAAGAAGTTATCCCGTAAAGATTCAGCCCTTTTGCTCGATGATATGTTGGCTCGGGTGGGGTTGTCCGATTATGCCGCGACACCGATCGGTGAACTTTCTGGCGGGCAGTTGCAGCGGGCCTTGTTTGGCCGGGCGTTGATTACAAATCCCGAAGTATTGATTCTCGACGAGCCGACCTCGTATGTCGACCGGCACTTCGGGCAGATGATGATCGACCTTTTACGGGAGGCCAATCGCACGGCCACGATTCTATTGGTTACCCATGAGGCCCATTATTTCGATGCGTTGGCCACACAGAGGTTCCGGGTGCATAAGATGGTTGAAAAGTTTTAGATGATTTCTATTTGGTGGTGCGGAACATACCTCCCGGGAGTGTACGCACAAGACCCTTGAATTCCATTTCCAGTAGTGTGGAGAGTATTTCTCCGGTGGGGAGGTTGGTGGCGACAGTGAGTTGATTGATTTGCATTTCTCCCCGCTCATGCAGTATTTGAAGCAGGACAGACTCTTTTTCCGAAATTTCGGGAAATAGGGAGGGCTGTTGTTTTACGTCGGATCGTGTGGCTGTTTCCCACCCCATTGTTTCGATGATGTCTTTGGCCGAAGTAACAAGTGCGGCGACATTATCGCGTATGAGTCGGTTACACCCGATCGAACATTCTTGATTGATATTTCCCGGGAGGGCAAAAACTTCCCGATTGTAGTCGCGGGCGAGATGAGCCGTGATAAGTGCTCCGCCTTTTTCGGGCGATTCGATGACGAGGGTTGCTTCGGTCATTCCCGCTACGATGCGGTTGCGGGCCACGAAATTGATTTTCAGGATAGGTTGTTGGGTGGTATATTCGGTGAGAAGTCCACCATTTTGTTCGGCTTCTCGGGCCGTAACGCGGTGTACCGACGGATAAAGAGTGTGCAAGCCGTGGGCAAGGACACCGATGGTCGGTAGATTGTTTTTCAACGCCTCCCGGTGTGCGCAGATGTCGATGCCGTAAGCCATGCCGCTGACGATAGTCAGTCCCGGGACGGATTGGGATAGTTGACCGAGTAAATCGGCGCAAAAATCTCGACCGTATCGGGTTGCCTTTCGTGTCCCGACGATACTTAATATGTGGTGCGGATTCAGATTCCCGTTCCCTTTGAAATAGAGCATGACCGGTGCGTCGGGACATTCATGCAGCCGAGCCGGGTAATCCATGTCGGTAAAAAAGAGAGGAGTAATACCACTTTTCTCGATAAATGCCATTTCGGCATCGGCTGCCGACAGTGCTTTTTCCCGGCTTGTTTCATCGAATAGCGGAGCGGTGATGCCCAGAATTTCCCGCCAACTTTCTGCCGACTCGTTGAAGAGCGTATCCAAGTCGCCGCATGACAGTAGTAGCTTTTCGGCAACTTGACGACTCATGCCTTTCATTTGCGAAAGCGCAATCGCGTAGCGGAGAGATTCGGACGGTATCAAAACAGAAATTGGTTTGTTAGATCAGGTAATCCTTGAAATATTCGGCCAACTCATCTCCCCGGGTTGCCCTCCCGTTGACAGTGGCGACACTCTCTACTTTTCCTCGGGTACACAGTTTATTGTCGCTTTTCCGGTAGATGTCTTGGTAGAATACATATTTGGGACCTTCCCGTCGTAAGTAAAGACGGCATACGGCTATATCTTTGCTTCGTAAAGAGACTCGGTATTCGATGTCGACATGGCGTACAACGCATTCGATACCTTGTTCCCGCAAATCGGTAAAACCTTTACCGGCGCTCAATAAGAACTCATGGCGGGCGTGTTCCATGTAGTGTTGATAGTTGGCATTATTGACGATACCTTGCATGTCGCACTCATAATCGCGTACCTTGATTTCGATTTCGTGGATATAGCGGGGTTTTTCCATAACAGAAGATTTTTAAATGTTTCCGGAGTTGTCCTCTTCGAGAGAATCGTATTTCTCAAACAGGAAGTCGTTGTAGGGAAAACGTGTTACATGTATCTCTTTTACCCGTTGGTACAAGAGTTGTTTCAATTCCTCGATATTATTTCGTTCGCGTGCCGAGATAAAGATACAATTTTCGTGCATGCGGGACATCCATGTTTCTTTCAACTCTTCGAGAGGAATATTCTCCCGTGTCCGGGGCGATAGATCGTCCGGATCTTTTTCTACATGTTTGTAGGCATCGATTTTATTGAAAACGAGAATCATCGGTTTGTCGGTTGCGTTGCAGACTTCATGGAGTGTTTTGTTGACAATCTCGATTTGTTCCTCGAAAGCCGGGTGCGAGATGTCCACGATATGCAGGAGCAGATCGGCTTCACGCACTTCATCGAGGGTGGATTTGAACGACTCGACGAGGTGGGTCGGCAGTTTGCGTATAAATCCCACCGTGTCGGTGAGCAGGAAAGGCAGATTGTCGATGATAACTTTTCTGACAGTGGTATCGAGAGTGGCGAAAAGTTTGTTTTCTGCAAAAACTTCCGATTTGCTCAGTAGGTTCATCAATGTCGATTTCCCGACATTCGTATATCCGACGAGAGCGACACGTACCATTTTTCCCCGGTTTTTACGTTGAATGCTTTTTTGGCGGTCGATATGCTTCAATTCCTGTTTGAGCAATGCGATTTTATCGAGAATGATACGACGGTCGGTCTCTATTTGGGTTTCGCCGGGACCACGCATGCCGATACCACCCCGTTGCCGTTCGAGGTGGGTCCATAAGCGGGTAAGCCGGGGCAGAAGGTATTGGTATTGAGCCAGTTCGACCTGTGTCTTGGCGTGAGCCGTTTGGGCGCGTTTGGCAAATATGTCGAGAATCAGGCTGGTACGGTCGAGGATTTTTACTTGTAATGCTTGTTCGATGTTTTTCAGTTGTTTGGGAGACAGATCGTCATCGAAGATAGCGAGACCGATTTCGTTCTCGTCGATGAATGTTTTTATTTTGGACAGTTTCCCACTTCCGACAAATGTTACCGAGTTGGGTTGTTCTATCCGTTGCAAGAATTTTTTCACCGGCTCGGCACCGGCGGTTTCGGCGAGGAAGGCCAACTCGTCGAGATATTCGTTGGCTTTCGCCTCATTTTGAGCGGGTGTAATCAGCCCTACCAATACGGCACGTTCATTGACTTCCTCAGTAAGTATGAATTCTTTCATAGAATTGTTGTTTACACAAAGATAGTAAGATTTTCGGAATATCGCCGTTAGCCGGCTGTTTTGTCTTTTATCGGGGTGCGGCGAATGATACGTGCGGGATTGCCTGCGGCGACCGAGTCGTCGGGAATATCTTTTACGACTACGCTTCCTGCTCCGATGATGCAGCGATTGCCGATGGTTACACCGGGGCAAATGACGGCTCCGCCACCGATCCAACAGTCATCGCCGATGGTAATCGCCTCTCCGTGTTCGACACCGGTTGCCCGTTCCTTATAATCCAACGGGTGCATGGGACAATACATTTGTACGTTGGGGCCGATGAGGATATTCCGTCCGAGTTTTACCGGAGCGGTGTCGAGTATGGTGCAATTGTAATTGATAAATCCGTTTTCACCACCTTCTATCATGAAACCGAAGTCGCATAAAAATGGAGGCTGTACTCGCAGGGTGGAATGTGTATTCGGCAGCAGCCGGCGCAGGGTTTCGTTTTCGGACAGACAATCGCTGAATGTTTCCCGATTGTATCGTTCTACCAATCGCAATGCTGCTTGATGCATTTCCATAAGTTCGGGGTCGAAAGGAGAATAGACTTCTCCCGCCAGCATTTTTTCTTTTTCTGTCATGGCCATTATTCGTGAGTAAAGATATAGTTGTAGTTGTCGGAACGCAGCTCGTTGAATCGAAAACCTTCCCATTCGAAGGCTTGCAGCTGTTCGGGGTTTTCGATTTTGTTTTTCAACAAGTAACGGGTAAGTGCGCCGCGAGCCATTTTGGTGTAGATGACGATTGTTTTCCAGCCGTCGTTGTGTCGTACTTGGAATTGGGGCGTGATGATACGGGCTTGCGTTTCGACGGTTTTCCAGTCGAAAAGACGACGCATTTCGTCGCTGGCCAAGTTGAATAGTATCCCTCCGCGTGCTTCGATTTCTTGCAGGAGATAAGGGGTGAGTTTCGGTCGCCAGTAATCGAAAAGGGGGATATCTCCCCATTTGGGTAGAGCGATATTTCCTTCGGCACGGTAGGGTTTGATTTTGTCGAGCGGGCGGAGCAATCCGTAGACAAAAGAGGTGATGCGCAAACGTTCTTGGGCATAGGCGATTTCTGCTTCGGTGAAATCGTTTGGATTCAGCGTCTTGAATACGATTCCGGTATATGCTTTCAAGGCCGGTTGCGCAACGGTGTCGGTTGAATGAAAATTTTGGTATCGATGAAAGTTTTCGTTGGCCAGTTTTGGCGGAAGGTGCAGTAAGCGACGCAATTCGTCGGGAGTGCATTGTGCGAATGCCAACGCTATTTCGTGGGCTTCTTTCCCGAATAGAGGATCTGTACCCTTCTTCCCTTCTTTCAAGGGCGGGCGACTCATGGTCTTGGCGCAGGATAATAGTATCATTTTTGAGGTATGATGATTGCCTGCAAATATAGCGAAATAAGAATTATCGGGATAGCGGCATTCCCGTTTTGTTGGATAGTGAAAGATATTTGTTACCGTTATGTTTTCGTTTCGAACGGTTTTATAAAAAGAACACGGGACACGAAGCATTCGCGTCCCGTATCAATGCTCTCTTTCTCCTTTGTCAGGCCGGAGTGATACCCTGTTCTTGGAGCAGGGAAAGACCCAAATCTTTGAGTTTGTATTTTTGTATTTTACCGCTTCCGGTAAGGGGGAATTCTTTGATGAAGAAGACATATTTCGGAATCTTATGGCGGGAAATCTTTCCTTTGCAGAAATCTTTTACATCGGCTTCTTCGAGTGTCTCGCCATCTTTCAGGATAATAAACGCACCGACTTCTTCGCCGTATTTTCGGGAAGGAACGGCGGCAACCTGCACATCTTTGATTTGAGGTAATTGATAAAGGAATTCTTCGATTTCGCGTGGGTAGATATTTTCGCCACCTCGGATAATCATATCTTTGATGCGTCCGGTAATTTTGAAATTTCCTTCGGGAGTCTTTACACCGAGGTCGCCCGAGTGCAGGTATCCGTTTTTGTCTATGATTTCGGCTGTTGCTTCGGGCATTTTGTAATATCCTTTCATGATATTGTAGCCTTTGCAGCACATTTCGCCTTGTACACCGACCGGACATTCTTCGAGTGTTTCGGGATCGATCACCTTCACGTCTATTTCCGGTAGGGAACTGCCTACGGTGGTTGCCCGCACTTCAAGAGGATCGTCGACTTTACTCTGGGTCATACCCGGAGAGGTCTCAGTAAGCCCGTAAACGCTGGTGATTTCGGTCATGTACATCTTGTCCATGACTTCGCGCATGAGCCATTCGGGACACAGCGATCCGGCCATGATGCCGGTGCGCAAAGAAGATAGGTCGAACATGCTGAACATCGGGTGGTTCAATTCGGCAATGAACATCGTTGGCACGCCGTAGAGCGCTGTGCAACGCTCCTTATGTACCGAGGCGAGAACGACAAGCGGATCGAATCGTTCGAGCATGACGGCACATGCTCCATTGGTGATAATTGCCATGATACCCAATACGATACCGAAACAGTGGAACAGAGGAACCGGCAGACATACCCGGTCGTTCTCGGTAAATTTCATGCATTGACCTATGCAATAACCGTTATTGGTAATATTGTGGTGAGTGAGCATCACGCCTTTGGGAAACCCTGTCGTACCCGAGGTATATTGCATGTTTACCACATCGTGGCAGTTGAAGCGGCTGCGGCAGGCTTCGAGTTTTTCATTATCTTGGGTCTGTCCCAGCAGGAGCAGTTCGGCTGTGTTGTACATACCTCGGTGCTTCTCTTGTCCGATGTAAATGACGTTTTTCATGAAAGGAAAACGTTCACTGTGCATATTTCCTCTTTGCGAAGTCCGCAGCTCAGGCAACATGGTATAGGTCATGTCTACATAGTCGCTGTCGAACGTTCCGTTGGAAATACATAACGTATGCAGATCTGCGTTATCGGTGAGATATTCTAGCTCGTGTTGCTTGTAATTGGTATTGACGGTAACGAGTACGGCTCCTATTTTGGCCGAAGCGAAAAGGAACGTGAGCCAATCGGGAACGTTGGTTGCCCAAATACCGACATGTGAACCTGTGGTTACACCTATCGATAGTAATCCTTTTGCCAGATTATTGACTCGTTGGTCGAATTGTTTGTAGGTAAATCGTAAATCTCGGTCGGAGTAAACGATAAATTCTTTGTCGGGGGTCTTTTCCACCCAATATTCGAGCCATTCGCCCAAAGTTCTTTCAAACAGTTGCATGACGATTCAGTGTTTGGTTAGACCGGAACATAGACGACTGCCAGTATTTTGGCCGTCCGGCCTCCGTGGGCATGTACGTGATGCGGTACGATAGAATCGTAGTAAATGCTTTCACCCGTGTTGAGAAGATAATTTTCGTTGCCGTAGGTAATTTCGATGCTGCCTTCGGTTACGACGATAAACTCTTCGCCTTCGTGCGATGAGAGTTCATGTTCGTCTTCTTCAATAGGAGATATTTCGATGGTAAACGGCTCCATGTGCCGGTTGGCTTTGTTCCGTGCCAGCGAGTGGTAACACATGTGTGCAGGTGTCCGCGCCGAATTGGTCGAGAAACTCACTTCGGCACAACCGGTATTTGATACAGCCGGTCCCAAGTTGTCGAGGTCGTCGAGTAATGTACCTAAACGCAATCCCAGAACCCGGGCTATTTTCAGTAGTATCGATAAAGCGGGCAGATCGGCGTTTTCTTCTATGCGTTTCAGTTGTTCGATACCGATTCCCGTCTGTTGAGAAAGTTCTTCTATCGTTATCTTTTTTTCATTGCGGAAATGTTGTATTTTATTTCCTACAAAGCTCATATTTTGTGCCATTTTTTTGTGATGAGTTCATAACTTGTGCAAAGTTATAATTTTTTCGGGGTTAAAAGCAACAAAAAAAGCGATTAAAAAGACAATCTGCGAGAATACGGTATTACCAACCCGAGGTAGAACCTCCTCCTCCCGAAAGGCCGCCACCGAATCCGCCGCCGAAGTTTCCTCCTCCGAATCCTCCACCCCGGCCTCTGCCTCCTACAATCGGAACGATAATGATGGGCAGGGTATAAGGTACGACATTTTCGAAATGGCAATGCCGGCAACGATACCTTTTTTCTCCGAATCCGCTTTGAAAAGGAGTTGCCGGAGATAGTACCCGATCGCTTTCGAGCGAATATGTGTGTGCATGGCAACGGGGACATTCGGTATAATGGGATTCTTTGTTGGGGTAAGCGTAGATTTCGGTCGTTCCGCAGTTGTCGCACAGCCACACGTCATAATCGACGGATTGTGCGATTTCTTCGGCGTTTTCTTTGGACGTAAGGAATTTATTATCCTCTTCTTCATTCAATTTGTGCATGGAGTGCCCGCAGTTCTCGCATGTCCGTTTAGCGTTCCGCAGTTTGTACATGCGGTTGCGTACCGACAAATAGATGAAAAGATTGAAAAGCGGGAATATTACAGCCATGATTTTCAGTGTGGGGAGTTGATTTTCCAGTGCCTTGTAACGGGCTGACGGGTTTGTCCCCCCTTGTTGCGGGGTACGCATCATGAGCATCATGACAATGGAGAAAAGCACAGACAGGCCCAGATACATTTCTATCAGGAACAACCAGTCTCCTTCCTCTACGGTCGCATTGGCATAGACCTCTTCTCGATTGCCGGGATTCTCGATGATACTGCACATGCGGTTTATCCCTTGTACCATGCCCAAGTCGTAATCACCCTGCCTGAAAGCGGGTAACATATATTGGGACTGTATGCGTTTACACACGGCGTCGGGTAAAATGCCTTCCATGCCGTAACCTACTTCAAAACGAATTTTCCGCTGGTCGAGTACAAACAGTACCAATACGCCGTTGTTATTCTCTTTTTGTCCGATACCCCATCGGGCGAATAGTTCGTTGGAAAACGATTCGAGATCCTGCTCTCCGATTGATTCTACCGCAACCACGGCTATTTCTGCTGTTGTACTCTGTCTTAGAGAATCGAGTCTTGTATTGATGAGACTTTCGGCTTGCGGGCCGAGTATCCCGTCGGGATTGGAAACAAATCTCCGCGCATCGGCTTTTTGCATATTCGGGACGGTTTCTACTGTGTATCCCGCCGCATAAGTGAATCCGCAAGAAAAAAGCAGCAGAAAAAGGAACAATTGTATTTTTTGTGTGCTCATAATCATTTTTTTATAAGGCAGGCAGACTCATACCGTTGATTTTGCGATAGAGGTCGAGGGCATAGACATCGGTCATGCCCGATATGTAGTCGATGACGGCTTGTATGCGGGTAAAAGTATCTGCACTTTGCATTTCGTACTGTCCGGGAACTTTGTTGAGAAGAAGTTGCGAATAGGCTTTTTCGGGTTTGAGTACGGCATCGATGAGTTTGTCGAGCAGTACGGTGATGATACGGTTACCGGCCAACTCGATGTCGAGGACGTCCGATGCTTTGTATATGTGTTTATAAGCTATTTTGGAACATTCTCGGTAGGCATTGCGGGGAATATCGCTTATTTGTTCGATGAGACAGCCTTTGATTTTTCCCCGCAGCAATTCGTCGTCGAGAGCGATGAATTGCCGGGAGCATTCGTCGACCAGTTTGCCGATAACACACGAACGTAAATAGGCGATTTGCTCATTCAAGTCCGAGACGAGACGCAGGTTTTCTTCGATTTTACAGCGTCTTTCTCCCGTAAAAAAGTTCAGGAACAAATTTTCTACGACATCGGTGGTGAGAATTTTCAACTTATGGGCATCTTCGATGTCCATGATTTGATAGCAGATATCGTCGGCCGCTTCGACCAGATATACCAGCGGGTGGCGGCAATAACGGACACCACTGTCGGGAATACGCAGCATACCCAGTTCGTCGGCGATACGGATAAAGTCTTCCCGTTCCGATGTGAAAAAGCCCAGCTTTCCTTTTTCTCCGGCCAGAGTAGACTCATAGGGATATTTTACGATAGAAGCCAGTGTCGAGTAGGTCATGACAAATCCCCCTTCGCGCCGGCCTTCGAATTTATGGGTCAGCAAGCGGAATGCGTTGGCGTTTCCTTCGAAATGGGTGAGGTCTTTCCACTGATCGTCGTTGAGGGCAAGTGTTTTTTTCAAAGCCAATCCGTTTCCTTCCGAGAAATAGGTGGCAATGGCTTTTTCACCCGAGTGTCCGAACGGGGGATTTCCCAAGTCGTGTGCCAGACATGCTGCCGCAACGATAGAACCGACCCCGTTGAACTTGTCGACCCATGCTTCGTTTTTATATTTTTCGGTGAGGGCTGCCGATACGTTGTTTCCCAACGACCGGCCTACGCATGAGACTTCGAGGCTGTGCGTGAGTCGGTTGTGTACGAATATACTGCCGGGCAGCGGAAAAACCTGTGTTTTATTTTGCAATCGACGGAAAGGCGACGAGAAGACCAAACGGTCGTAGTCGCGTTGGAAGTCGGTGCGGGTATGCTGATGTGCGTCATGGTAACGTTCCAGTCCGAAGCGTTTCGACGACAACAGTCGTTCCCAACTCATGATTTTTTCGTCCATAGTTTTTCTCCTCTGTGAGAATAGATGGCAAAGATAGAAAAAGTTGCCGTATCCCGCTAATTTTAAGGGAAAGTTGCTTGCTAACGGTAAAAAATGAAAAAATAGGCGGTGAGTTTCGTCAGATTTCGTTATTTTCGCCGATAATACATTTTAATAAACCTACTGCGTTGCATTATGGAAACAAACGTAAAAATCATCAATCGATCGAAACACCCCCTTCCCGCATATGAAACACCCCAATCGGCCGGTATGGATATTCGTGCCAATCTCGATGCGCCTATCGTACTGAAACCCATGCAACGGGTATTGGTACCTACCGGCCTGTATATCGAGTTGCCGGTCGGTTACGAGGCGCAGATGCGTCCGCGTAGCGGATTGGCATTGAAGAAGGGTATCACTTTGCTAAACACACCCGGAACGATCGATGCCGATTATCGGGGAGAAATAGGCGTGATTCTTATCAATCTTTCCGATGAAGATTTTACGATTGCCGATGGTGAACGTATCTGCCAGATGGTGGTCGCTCCTCATAGCCGTGTCGTGTGGACCGAGGCTGAGACGTTGGCCGACAGCGAACGCGGTGCCGGAGGGTTTGGTCATACCGGTGTATAACAATGTATTAACCGCATTTCGATTTTCATGAAACGATTTGTCTGTCTGTTTTTTGTCGCAATCGGTTTGCTATTCCCCGTTTTGTCGCAAGCGAAAGGGCGGGATACGGTTCGGTTGCAAGACAGGAATAAAGCGCAGTATGCCTATTTCGAGGCAATGCGTCTCAAAGGTTCGGGGCAACATGCTGCGGCTTTTGATTTGCTGCGTTATGCCGTCGAGCTCGATACGACGCTTGCTGCGGCTTATTCCGAAATGGCCGGTTATTACTTTACGTTGCGAGACGCCTCCACCGGGTATCGATATTTGTTGAAAGCCGTGGATTTTGCACCCGATAACCGATGGTATATTCTTTCGGCGGCAGAGTGTGCGCGTCAGGTGCGTGACTATAACCGGGCCGATTCCTTGTATGGCATGTATTTGGAGTTGAAACCGTCCGATTTTGAAGTACTCATGCGGCGGGCCGATGTGTGTCTGCTCAAAGGCGATCCGCAGAAAGCCCTTGATGCTTATAACCGATTTGAAGAACAGTACGGTGCCGGCGAAAGCACTATTTTGCAAAAGGCTCGCATTTATCATTTGATGCAGGCTCGCGAGCAGAGTTATGAAGAAATGGAGCGCCTTATAGCAGCTCACCCCCGTAATGTGGGATATGTCATATTGTTGGGAGACCTTTATCTCGATGCCGCGCGTTACGATGATGCCTATCGTATGTATGTGCAGGCTCGTGCGATTGATCCCGAAAATGAGACACTGTATCTTTCCCTTCTCAACTATTACCGCGGGCAGAACGATTGGAAATCTTATATGGCACTGGCCGATACAGTCCTTTTTCATAGCGATTTGCCGGCCGATACCCGATTATCGGTATTGCCTTATGTCGTACAGATACTTTCGGACGATAAAGCCCGATTGGATTCTGTTATGACTCGTCTGTGCGATCTGTATCCCAATGACGCTGATTTGCGGAAATTATATAGTGAAATACTGATTCATGCTGGCGATTATTCCCGGGCACAGGAACAGCTCGAAGTCGCTATTGATATAGCTCCCGATGAAGATTTATGGCAAAGACTTTTTTCAATATTGGTCGATCAAAATGATAATGAAGCGCTTATTGCGGCGGCTCGAAGAGCCATAAGCGAGTCGCCCGAGGTGGGACGTTATTATTTGATTGTGGCTTCTTCACAACTGGTCGCCGAGCGTTATGAGGAGGCCGAGGCTACCTTGCAGTCCGGTTTGGCCATACAGAAAATAGGTTCCGATCCGCTGATGCGTTCCGAGTTTTACACGCTTTTCGGAGATATTGCTTTTCGACAGAACAGAACCGAAGAGGCATTTGCCTATTATGACAAGGCGCTGGAAAATAATCCGCAGAACTACGGTGCGCTGAATAATTACAGTTATTATTTAGCGTTATTGGGAAAAAATCTCGATAAGGCCGAACGTATGAGCGGAGAGGTGATAAAGGCCAATCCCGATAATGCTACTTATCTCGATACCTATGCTTGGGTATATTTCAAACAAGGGCGTTATTCGCTGGCGCGTCTATACCTCAAAAAAGCCCTCGACCTTTCCAAAGAAGCCAGTGCCGAAATGTACGAGCATTACGGCGACGTACTTGCCGTAACGGGAAATGAATCCGAGGCAGTCGGGTGGTGGAAAAAAGCGGTCGATGCCGGAGGAGACTCCGAGATATTGCACCGTAAAATAGCAGAAAAGCGATATATCGGGAATGAATAGGTGGGTATTGGTATCGATGGTGTTGCTGGTGGCATTGTCGGGGTGTCGCAACCGTTATGCGACAGTGTCGGAGGATTTGCTCCCTCTCGCAAAAGAATTGTCGCCCGACCGTCTTTTCTCCGAAGTCCTTGTCCGGCACGACAAAGATACTTCGGCCCAAATGAAGGCGATGGCCTATGTTTCGTTGGGGGGGAATACCGCGCGGAGTCGGGTGCAGATACGCTGGGCAAGGGATCGGGCGTTGCAAATCTCCATATTGCCGTTGATGGGTGTGGAGATTTGCCGTATGGTATTGACTCCCGATACGGTTTATCTTATAGACCGGTATCACAAGCAATATGTGAAGGAGTCTGTCGATGAGTGGCAGGGACAATCGTCGATGGATATCTCTTTCGGCTCGATACAGTCTCTGTTTTTGGCCCGGCCGTTTTTGCCGGGAGGAAAAACCTTGCCCGACGATGTTTTGCTCTTTGATGTCGCTGCCGTTGGTGAGGGATATAGATATACTTATTCTCCCGGCCAGCCTGCTTGTGATTATCATTTCGAGATCGATAATAGGGCTTGTCTCGGGGCTGTTTTGTGGAATACGCCTTCTTCTTCCCGTTCATTGGTGTGTCGGTATGCCGGTTATCATATGGTCGAGGAGTCGGTCAGTCCTACACAAATGACTTTTGCCCTGTCCGGATTTTTCTCCGAACCGGTGTCGTTCTTTTTTGAGAAAATGGAGTTTGACTGGAATACGCCTCAAAATATATCGATGGCAGTGTCGTTACAATACAAAAGAACCGATTTGCAAACATGGATAGAAACTATATTGCGGTGATGAGACACCTGTTTTTTCTTTTTGCCTTGCTTTTTTGTGCGGGGCTATCGCCTGCTCAAAATTCAAAAAAGGTGCAGTCTTTGAAAAAACAGCAGACGACCGCATTGCAGAATATCAAGAGTACCAACCGTCAGATAGATAAGACGCAAAAAACGCAATTGCAAGCGTTGCACCGGCTCGAAGCGTTGTCTACCGAAATTGCGCATATCAATGATAGTATAAGAGTGCTGAATGCAGAGATTGCCGAAATTTCGGCGCAAGAAAAAAAATTGACGGCGGATATTGCCGAACTTGAACGCACGTTGGGTATAAAGAAAGAGAGTTATGCCAAGGCGGTACGTTCCATGTCGGTACGGCGGGATAACCGGTATGACGCATTGATGTTTGTCCTTTCGGCATCATCGCTCGAACAGGCTTATCGCCGTTTCCGTTATTTGCAGGAATTTTCGGCGTGGAGAAAACAAGAAGCCAAAGAGATTGTTCAGCAACGAGATGATTTGAATCGTCAGCGAACCGAATTATTGCGTATCAGGAAAGAACAAGGATTGGTTTTGGCACTCCGTACGGCGGCGTCAGAACAACTCATTCGCCAGCAGCGGGAACAACGCACGTTGGTAGCCGGGCTTAGGAAAAAAGAGCGTGCCTTGAAACAAGAACTCAAAAAGCAGCAGCAGCAGGCCGATGCTTTGGGAAGACGGATACAGCAGGTTATAGAAGAGGAGGCGCGTAAAGCGGCTGCGGCAGCTGCCGCGAAGAAGAAAAATGCGACGCAAAAATCGACTGCTCCGTCGGGATATTTGATGTCGAAAGACGAGGAACAGTTGTCTCGCAATTTTGCGCAAAACCGAGGAAAATTGCCGACTCCCCTTTCGGGGCGTTACCGCATCATCGCTCATTTCGGTACGCAACAGCACCCCGATTTGAAATACGTGAAAATCAACAATCAGGGTATCGATTTGCAAACGCAACCCGGTACAAGGGCCCGATCGGTGTTCGACGGAGTTGTTACGAGTATTTTCGTCATGCCCGGCTATAATACCTCCGTCATCGTACGGCATGGCAACTATTTGACGATTTATTCCAATTTGAGTACAATATATGTGAAAACCGGCGATAAAGTGAAAACCGGCCAGGAACTCGGTGTCATTTATTCCGATCCCGAGGAGGACAATCGCACGGTACTGCATTTCCAGATACGGAAAGAGACAACTAAATTAGACCCGGAATTGTGGCTGAAAAAATAAACCAGATAACGATGACTCGTTACACTCCGGCGTTAAAAGCCGGGTGGGACGCAGCGGTGGAAGCCTCTCGTAACGGGACGTTTCTTTTCCGGCGCGATTATCTCGAATATCATGCCGACAGGTTTCCCGATTGTTCATATCTCTTTTTTCTGAAAGGGAAAGTGATTGCCTTGTTGCCCGCTCATCGGCGGGGCGACATGCTTTGTTCCCATGCGGGACTTACATACGGAGGCTTGATCCTTTCTCCGTCGGCAACCGCCGAGCGGGTTCTTGCCTTGTTCGACTTGATGGCAGAGGAATTGCCACGCGATGGGATAACACGCTTGTTGTACAAGTGTGTGCCGCATCATTTGCACCGTTACCCGGCGGAAGAAGACCGTTATGCTTTGTTTCGGAGAAAGGCGGTTTTGACGGCGTGCAATATTGCTTCTGTCGTCGATTTGTCATCACCGCTACATCTCAGCGAATTGCGACGTCGCGGTGTGCGCAAGGCGCAGGCAGCCGGCGTTTCGGTCGGAGAGAGTGAGGCATGGAGCGATTTTTGGCAAATCCTGAAAGATAATTTGCATCGGCGTTTCGGGGCAGAACCCGTGCATAGCCTCGAAGAGATAACACGTCTGCGGACTTTGTTTCCTGAGAATATACGGCTTTTCACAGCTGTTGTCGAGGGGCGTATCGAGGGTGGCACGGTGATTTATGAATGCGGAGATTGCGTAAGAGTACAATACATATCGGCTTCTCTTCGTGGTAAGGAGTGTGCCGTACTCGATCTTCTTTTTTCCTATCTTTTGCAAGAGCATTATGCCCGGCGTAGGTATTTCGATTTCGGAACCTCTAACGGAGACGACGGCTATTATCTGAATGAAGGGCTTATTGCTCAAAAGGAGGGATTCGGCGGTCGAGGTATCGTGTACGAAACTTATTTGTTGACATTCTAACAGATAACAATGCAACAGGGCGAATCGACATCGATGTATCGTCGTATTGTGAAGACGACCGGGCTTTTGGGAGGAGTGCAGGTGCTTTCGATTCTCTGTTCCATCGTGCGGAATAAATGTATTGCTCTGTGGCTGGGTCCTGCGGGAGTCGGTATCATCGGATTGTACAATACATCGATAGAAATGGTCGCCGCTCTTACGGGATTGGGATTGCGGCAGAGTGCCGTGCGAAATGTTTCTCAGGCCCGGGCTTCGGAAAATGAAAATGCGTTGTCGCATACGGTTACCGTGTTGAGGCGATGGAGTTGGCTGGCCGGCCTTTTCGGTGCGGTTGTCATGCTTTCTACTGCACCGCTGTTGAGCCGTTTTACATTTGGCGATGACAAGCATATTTGGGGGTATGTGTGGTTATCGTGCGCTTTGCTTTTCAATGCTTTGACATCGGGCGATCAGGCGATATTGCAGGGAACGCAGCGATTGCGCCAGCTTTCCAAAGCCGGTGTTGCCGGTAATTTGGCAGCATTGTTGTTGTCGTTGCCGCTATATTATTTTTTCCGATTCGGCGGTATCGTACCGTCTTTGGTCTTGTCTTCGGCCGTTACGTTTTTTTTCGTCTGGATATACAGTCGCAGAAGTGTTGCACCGAAACAACCGGTTTCTGTGAGGGAGACATGGAATGAGGGAAAATGCATGGTCGTCTTGGGAGTATATATGACGGTGAGCGGATTCCTGACGACATTGTTCAATTACTTGTTTATCGGTTTTATCCATAGAACGGTCGGAGATGCCGATTTGGGCTATTATCAGGCGGGGTATGCTATTGTAACGAGGTATGTGGGACTTGTTTTGGCGGCGATGGCCACCGAATATTACCCCCGGTTGGCAGCCGTGAGCGAAGATAAGGAAACGCTTGGAAATCAGGTGTCTCGACAGATCGAGGCTGCGTTGTTGCTATTGGCACCTATCGTGTCGTTGTTTCTGCTGTTGCAGGAGTGGGTGATACGCTTGCTTTATACGTCGGAGTTCCTGTGTATAGAAGAGTTTTTCTCTTGGGCGATGGTGGGTGTATTGTTCAAGTCGGTTTCTTGGGCGATGGGTTTTGTCTTGCTGGCGAAAGGCGACGGTAAGTTATATCTGATCACCGAGTTGATTTCGGATTTGTGCGGGTTTCTGCTTAACGTCTCCGCTTATTATTTGTGGGGACTGGAAGGTGCAGGTGTTGCTTATTTGCTCAATTTCGTGATTTACGGTATCATGATGTGGTGGGTGTGCCGGCGTCATTACCATATACGGTTAGGCCGGTCGTGGTACGGAGTTGCCATTTGGGTGATTGTCGGTTGTGCAGTCGTTTCGATACTGTACCGCATCGGTTCGATACCGGCGTTGTCGGTGGCCGTAGTGTGTGCTGTTGCAGTTTCTATGGCGGCGTTGTGGGGGTTGAAACGTCGGTTGGCGATATAGATATTCGAGTGTTTTTGTCGGGTCAAGTCAGTGTTTCTCCCAAAAGTCGAGATACTCTCCTGCAACTTTTATGTAATCGTGGTGTTTTTCTATAAAAGCCCGACTATCGTTGCATCGTTGTTGCAGGGAATTTTTTTCTTTGATGATTTTCTCGAAAAGATCGTAAATCTGTTGTTCGTCGGGTAGGGCGTTGAAAATGGGCCTCAGCTGTTTCTCTCCGATGAAATCGTAATATTCAGGTTCGGCGCCGCTTACGACGGACAATTTTTGAGACATGGCCTGCAATGCATTGGTCGCCGGAGTATAGGAATAAAGTTGGTCGATGAGGACGTGCGACGAACGCATTACCGACAGATACTCCTCCAACGGTAGTGATACGACACGTTTTATTTCGCATTCTCTCGGATATTTCCACTCGATTTCCTGCAAGACTTTATCGAAAATATCCGTACCTTTTAACCGGCTGCGGTCGCGTTGTATACCGATGAAGAATTGGATTTTTTCCTCATTTTTCCAGCGTGTATCGGGTGCAGTTTCTCCCGGTGGTTGTATGGGTATAGGTATGTATGCAAGTTTTTCGCGGTAGTCGTTTTCGTAGCTGATGAAATATTCATAGAGACAAGCGGCGATTCCGTTGCAGCGGTCAGCTATATATCGGTTCAGGTTTTTCAACGGTTTGCTGTTCCATGCTTCTATCGTTTCCCGGCTATCGGGATATTCGCGTAACCGGTTGCCGATGTAGAAGTCGGAGTATCGGAAACGCTTTTCTTGGCAGGCCTTCACATAGAAATAGTCGGTACCGAGTGCGTCGAGAAAAATTTTACGGTTATGTCGGAACAGGTAATCGAATACCAGTCGGTTCTTTTCGGGGCGGAGTTGCAGAAATACGGGATTGGATAGTTGTACGACATCGAAGTTCCGAAACAGGGGTAGGTATCTTGCTACATCGAACACATAACGTAACGATCCTATCAGACCGTAACTGTTGCGTTGCAGGTCGATATTCCGTCGGTTATTCATCCAGCCGCTGCCACCCGATGCGACGGTTACATCATGCCCCAAAGTACGCAGCCCTTCGGCCAGCGTCCAGTGCAGATTGCTCGCTTCTCCCAACAGTAGTATTTTCATGTTCTACGGCAATGTATGAGATAATAGATGATTCCTCTCCAACTTTGGATCAGGAGGGTGAAAAAGTTGGCTTTTCCCCGATAAGCACCGACGAATGCGAATTTGAACATGCGCAACCATGCGCTTGCTCCGAAAAGATGATAGTTGACGGCGCCTTTGGCCCGCATCACTCCTTTACGGGTGTAGGTGTACAGGCCGGTGTTTTCGTAAGGTTCGTTGACGATATAATAAGGAAAAAAGCAAACGGTAAGGCCGGCTTTCGCCGCGTCATATACCCATATTTCTTCTTCCCCGCAAATGAGAGTTTGCGTGCCGAGACCGAAGTGTTCGTTAAATCGGATATGCCGTACCCGTTCCGGACGGAATGCTAATTCGCCCGAAGTGGGGTATAACCCTTTCGGCCGTTTCTCGTAAGAGCATGGCGTTGCGGGGTAAGGTTTTATGGGGTTATGACCTTCGATGTTCAGCATGAACTGGGCGATGTCTACCTCGGGGTGAGAGCCGAAAGTCTCGACTATACGGTCGAAATACTCGTCTTTGTACCGGCAATCGTCATCGGCTATCAGAGCTATATCGCCTGTGGCGGCATCGAGGCAATGGTTGCGGTTGCGGCTTAACCCCTTTCCTTCCAGAAAAATAAGTTTTACGTCTCGGCGGTTTTTGAGTTCGCCGGGTATATATTGGAAATATTTTTTATCGGTATATTGCATCGAAACGATATACGATACGTCGGGACGATAAGGCAACAGTACATCGGGAACGTGTACTACCCTTTCGTTGTAAGTACATATCAGAACATCGAGTTTCATGATTTTGCAGTATATTTGTTGCAAATATAACTTTTGTACAGAATATGCACGTGCCTTTTGTTGAAAAACGTCGGAATAACGAGAAATAAATTTTCTCGAAAAGAACGTAATTCATAGGGGAAGTGCAGTTGTAATTATGATGGAAATAACGGTTATCATACCGGTCTATAACCGGGAGAAACTTTTGCCGCGTACGCTGGCATCGGTGGTAGCGCAGACTTACCGGCCTTTGCACGTGGTGCTGGTCGATAACGGATCGACCGATCGTTCTTTGGCCGTATTGCAAGAATTTTGCGACAAGTATGCTGCGCCCGATTTTCGGGTTACCGTCTGTGAAGAGCTAAATCCGGGAGCACCGTCGGCCCGTAATGCGGGATTGCGTCGGGCAACGTCGGAATGGGTAATGTTTTTCGACTCCGATGATGAGATGGGAGCTCGTTTGGTGGAAAATTATGTCTCGGCTATCGGGAAAAATCCCGATGCCGATATCGTTTATACCGATATGAAAATTGTCGATGATGCAGGCCGCAGTATGATAAAGCGTTCTCCTCGTAAAGGTGGAATCCATTTTTTATGCGGGAATATATTTCATACCTATTTTTCGACGCAGCGTTATGTGGTGCGGCGGGATGTCATCGAGACGGTCGGTGCATGGAATACTGAAACATTCGGTTGGGACGATTGGGAGTTAGGCATTCGCCTCATGCTGTACACGTCTCGGATCGTGAAAGCAGAGAGCTCCGAGCCGCAGGTGATAGTTCATGCCCATGCCGATTCGATTACCGGCACGCAATATTCCGACAAAGTCGATAAGTTGCTGGCGTGTGTCGATGAAGCAGAAAAGCATGTTCGCGCTTCGGGGCTTCGGGACGCGGATATATTGTTGAATTGTCTTGATTATAAAAAAATAGTTCTTGCCAGCGCTTGTCGCCGAGAAGGCAGTATGCGGGGTGAACAGCTTTTTCATGATGTTTTGAGGAGTACTCCTTCTCGCAAGGTAAAAGCCGTTTTTGTTTCGGGATACTGGTTGGCAAGTCGGGGAGTACGGGGTACGGCCCGTGTGGCCGAGAGATTGTTCCGCCTTTTTTGATACAACTTAAATTGGGGTTATAAAAAGTCGGGAGATGTTCTGTATCTCGTTTTGAGAAACGGCTATTTTTATTTCTGAAAAATATTGGGAGAGTGTTTTGCCGGAAAAATCGAAATTTTCGCTATCTTCGCTTCTTTAAAAGCCGAATTTCATGCTCGAAGTCAGTATCATCATACCGGTATATAACGGGATTTCTTATATCGACCGTTGTCTCGAAGCGATTGTTTCGTCCGGGGCTCCGGCGGATAAATATGAAATTATAGCAGTCGATGATAACTCGACCGATGCTTCGCTCGTGAAATTACAGGAATGGGAGTCGAAGACAGAGAATATGCGCGTGTATCATCGGCGTAAGGCAGGACCGGGAGGTGCCCGTAATTTGGGATTGAATTATGCCAAAGGCCGTTATATCATGTTTGTCGATGTCGATGACCGCATCAATCCGTCTGCGTTTGCCCGGCTGATAACCCGCCTCATTGGGTTGTACAGCCATCAGGTTATCGGGTTCGATTGCCTGAAAGTCGATGCGAGTGATCGGGAGGTGCCTTTTCAACAATTCGTACTCCCTTATTGCCGGGATATTTCCGGTCCCGATTACATGGCTCGTTATCCCTTGTGCGGAGTATTGTGGAGCTATTTGTTCAATCGCTCTTTTTTATTGAAACTCAATGTGCGTTTTCTTGAAAAATGCGTTCTCGAAGACGAAGATTTCGTAACACGGGTTTTCGGTCGGGCCGATTCGGTAACTTTCCTCCCCGTGCAACTTTACTATTATTACGCCGAGAATAAATCGGGATTGAGTAATATTCCCGATCCCGATCATCAGGCCCGTTTGATGCATGACCGTCTGGCTGTTATTACGGGTTTGAAGCGTATGCGGGAGGCGATTTGCGATCCGCAACTCGAAGAGGGACTCGATCGTAAACTTTGCGACCTTTCTGTCGATACGATACGTATACTCATCAATAAGCCTTATGATGAAAAACAAATCGCCGAGGCGCTCGATACCCTTTCCGGACTCGGCCTTTATCCGCTGCCGCGAGGAGAGTACGGAAGTGCGTATATGCGTTTGCGCGTGGCTACGGATACTCCACGTAAGGTCATGACATGGAAACAGCGTCGTTCGTCTGCCATGTGGCGTCGCTGGGCTTGTCATTTTTTGCATTTGCGCCTTTCTTAATGCTCGTGTTTGTCTCTTCCATATAGGATTTATCACCGGTTTTTGCGATAAAAAGAGGAAATTTTAGATAATAAAGAAAAATGTCTGTACAAGATTAGTAAATTATTAATATTTACTATCTTTGAGGCGTAAAGTCTTTTTTTGATAAACAGAATTATTATCGAGGATTCGGAACAGAAAAAATATTTATGTATATGAAAAAACTGGTATTAGCATTGTTAGGTGTTTGCTGTGCAGTCATGATAGTGCCGGCACAAGAAGTGGTTTCTGCGGATACGATAAAGGCTGTACCCGCTTATGCGACAGTTGATCAGCAACCTGTTGCGCAGGAGGTAGAACCTGCGAAAGAAGTGAAAGAATTTCGCGGACGTCGAGGTTATTTCAATATAGGTTATGCATGGGAAAAACTCGAAGCTGCCGATTTCCCGTCAGAAAATGAAAGCGAAATGGCATTTTTCCTTACATGGGGAAAAACTTTTTATCTGCATAAAAAGCCTATCGCCAATATGTTGAAAATCGGTCTCGATTTTACATGGACCGATATAACCTATGCTAAATATGAAGTAGAAAATCTTGTAGAGGAGAGTAGCGATTTTATGGGTGTAACTTTTCCGACCTTTTATGTGGAAAAGTCGGATATGCACCGTATGGATTATGGAATGCATTTGGGCCCGTCTGTAACGGTAAATCCTGTGAGTGCATTGTGCGTAAATGCCTATTTCCGTTACGCGCCGACTTTTGCCATGAGCATGTCTCACTCCGATGGCGGTTGGGATATGGGGTACGGTTATGCCTCGTTGTTTGTAACGGGTGCTGCTGTTTCGTATAAAGCGATTTCATTGGGTATCGAATATCGTTTCGGTTCGACCAAAATGAATATCCTATCTATGGATCCCGATGATTTGGGTTATGATGATATGGAAGATATCGGTGGCGTGGGTGATGTTATCGGTGAGATATTTTCTTCGGCTGAAAAGACCAAATATAAATTGAAAGATTTGCGTCTCTATCTTTCATTCCGTTTCTAAAATTCCTTCTAAGTAAAAAAGCGCTGCGCCAGTCATAGGTGCAGCACTTTTTTTGTTCCGACAGATTTTCTTCATTCAGAGATATCTCGTTTTGATGCGCGGAGCGTCGGAGGATTCTCCGCAAAGTGTACAACCCTTGCGGTGTAATGTCATTCTGAATGCGGCGTAAGCGGAGTGAAGAATCCCTTGCCCAAACGTATGTCATTCTGAGGGTGAAACACCGAAGAATCTCTTCCGATAAAGGGCGGGAGATTCCTCCTGCTCGACCATAGGTCTCGGTTCGGAATGACAGTCGTGTCATTCTGAATGGAACGTTAGAGAAGTGAAGAATCTCATGTCAAAATGTATATCGCTTTGAAAGGCTTAGCCTTGAAGAGTCTCCTACCAAGAGAGCGTATGACATGAGATCTCTCACATGCGTTCGAGATGACATTGTTGTCATTCTGACGATCGCAGGAAGGAAGAATCTTTTGTAATTTGTAGGAGATTCCTCATATTCATTCGAAATGACATATTCAAAGTTTCAAACCGTCGAGTAGCCGTATGTACAAGGTTATGGCCCTACGTATCTCTTCTTTATCGATGTATTCTCCGGCAGTATGGGAACGTTCCGAGGCCCCCGGGCCGATTTTTACGGTTGTGAAAGGCATTTGCGCCTGATCGGAAAGAGTAGGCGAGCCGAATGCTTCGAGTTCCAATAATGCGGCGCGCTGCATAAACGGGTGTTCCCTGTCGATACGGGAAGAGTTTAAACGGAACGAACGGGGAACAATGGTACAGGGAATAGCCTCACGCAGCAATTCAAAAGCCTCTTCGTTTCGGTATAATTCATTGGTGCGGACATCGACGACAAATTCGCAACGATCGGGAATGACGTTGTGTTGCGTACCCGCTTTTATTTGGGTAACAGTGAGTTTTACAGGTCCTAATAGGCGGGAAACTTTTGGGAAAGCGAAGTTTTTGAATTGTTCGATAACAGGCAAAGCTTCGTAAATGGCGTTGATCCCTTCGTTACGGGCAGCGTGTCCCGATTTGCCCATGACGGTACAGTCGAGTACCATAAGACCTTTTTCTCCGATTGCCGGTTGCATACCGGTCGGTTCACCGACAACACCGAAGGAAATGGGAGGTAACTCTTTTAAGGCGAGTGCTACGCCGTTTGTTCCCGAAACCTCTTCTTCGGCCGAAGCGAGGAAAATAAGATTATACGGTTCGGGACGGGACGATAAAGCGATGAATACCTGCAACAGCGATACCAGCGACGCACCGGCGTCGTTACTGCCCAAGCCGTAGAGGCGGTCGCCGTCTTCCCGGGCGTTAAATGCTTGTCCTTGCCAACCTTCGACCGGCCGTACGGTATCGTGGTGTGAATTCAGTAAAACAGTGGGACGCCCCGGGGTGTAATCGGGTGCTATGGCCCAAACGTTGTTGGCGGTGCGATGCGGTGTAAATCCGTATTCTTGCAGATAGGCGGCGATTAAATCGGCTGTTGCGTTTTCTTCCCGACTTATAGATGGAGTTGCGATCAATCGGCGGAGAAGGTCGACTGCCGGATAAAAGAGTTCGTTCGGATCAATCATTTCGATTTATTCTTTTTGCAAAAATAAGGATAATTTGAAAGAATATGCCTTTGGAAAACGAAAAACGTAATTCTTTCATGGCAGATCGAAAGGCTTTTCCTGAGGGCGTTTTTTCATAAAATTCGATAAAAGAATAAGAATATATTAGAAATAAGCCACTTATGAGCCTTTCTCAGAGAATGAGATAATGACTTGGCAACAGACTTAAATTCTACGATTTGCCGTACATTTCTGTCAAAACAACTCTTTGTACTGCAAATATACACATTAAGAATGAATCAAGGTGTAATCAATTTCTTATTTTTGTAGTGAAATTGCATTTGAATTGTTAGAATAGCAATTTTCGGGTCGTTGTTTAGAAGATAGCGCAGTAACTTTGCATCATCAATCTAAAAGCAAAACGACATGAGAATAAAAGTTTTATTAATGGCAGCCCTATTAGTGACTGTAGGCAATACTAATGTATTTTCACAAGGTATGGAAGAAAAGAAAACAGTAATACCGCAGGAAGTGGTGAGAAATGTCCGCAAGGCGGCAGAGTTGCTTAAAACCCAAGGGAAAAAGGGGCTTGAGATTTTGCGTGACCCTCAGTATGAACTTAACACAGGCGATGCCTATATTTTTATCATTGATGTAGAAGAAAGCCTTGTAGTTTCCAATCCGAGGTTCCCGGAGCGCAATGGCGGCAACATCCGTGAGCATTTGGATTGGGCAGGGAAACATTATGGCATAGAGTTGTGCGATGTGGCTATGCGAGGTGGAGGTTGGATAGAGTTTGTATGGCCGAAACCGGGTACAACAGAAGGAGTACGCAAGATTTCTTATATTTACCCTGTCCCCGGTCTCCGTTATACGGTATGTGCAGGTATTTATGATGATACAATGAGCCTTGATGAACTGAACAGGATGTCTGGTGTTTCGGTCGAATCTCCCAAAGTCGCCGTTCTGTTTGAAGTGAAACCCAAAACGAAGGTGAAAGAAGAATATCTCAAATTGGCTGCGGCATTAAAAACGGAATTGGCAAAGATGCCGGGATTCATCCGTGTGGAGCGGTTCGCCAGTTTGAACGAGGAAGGCAAACTGTTAAGCCTTTCGGTGTGGGAGAATGAAGATGCTGCCGCTGCATGGCGCAACCAAATCAACCACCGAGGCAGCCAAAAGAAAGGGCATGATGCTTTGTTCGAGCATTACCATATCTCTGTAGCATCCATCATCCGTGAATACACGCAGGATGACCGTAAGGAGGCTCCGGAAGATTCAAACCGATTCTTGGGAATAAAGTAGAGCCGGATGGAGAACTTCTTTCAATATGGTAAGACGGAGATAGCCTATCTGAAGCAGGTGGACAAGCGGATGGCGGAAGTCATCGACCGGATTGGCAAGGTGGAAAGGCGGGTTATTCCCGACCTTTTCGCCGCCTTGGTACACTCCATCGTAGGGCAACAGATTTCCACCAAGGCGCACGAAACGATTTGGCGGCGCATGGAGAATGTCTTGGGACAAGTAACGCCCGAAGCCATCTACCGCCTTTCCGTGGATGAACTGCAAGGCTTCGGCATCACGTTCAAGAAAGCAGCTTATATCCGCAATGCCACGCAGAAGGTGCTGGACGGTACGTTCGATATTCAGGCACTTTACACGATGGATGACAACGAAGTCTGCGTCCGTCTCTCGGAACTGGACGGCATCGGTGTATGGAGTGCGGAGATGCTGATGCTATTCTCCATGCAACGCCCGGACATTCTCAGCTTTGGCGATTTGGCCATACAGCGGGGATTGCGCATGGTGTATCACCACCGGAAAATCACCCGTGAACTGTTCGAGAAATACCGCCGCCGTTTCTCACCGTACAACAGTGTCGCAAGCCTCTACCTATGGGCAGTGGCAGGTGGTGCCATTGAAGGAATGAAAGATTACGCACCTAAAAAGCAAGCGAAATGGACTACAAAGAAAAAATAGAAGCGATTATAAACAGAGATAGCCGTTACGATGATATGTTTTGTTACGGTGTCAAGACAACAGGCATTGTCTGTAAGCCTTCTTGCCCGGCAAAAAGGCCTAAAATCGATAATATCGAACTGTTTGACACTCCTGAGCAAGCTATGCAAAAAGGTTACAGGCTATGCAAGATTTGTATGCGGCATACAAATACCATCCATTTACAGCACTACCAATCGCCCTGCGGGGAGCTGCTTCTCGGCTCGTATGAGGACAGGTTGTGCCTTTGCGACTGGACGATAGAAAAGCACCACGGCAGGGTGATCAGGAGGTTGCAGAAAACCCTCCACGCCGATTATAAAGAAACGACCTCTGACATCCTGAATGAGACCGTGCGGCAACTGGATGAATACTTTGCCGGGAAACGGAGAAACTTCACCATTCCTTTATTGTTTGTTGGTACGGACTTTCAGAAGAAGGTATGGAACAAATTGCTGGAAATCCCATACGGAAAGGCGGTTTCCTACGGCGAGCTTGCCCGGATGATTGACATGCCCAAGGCTGTCCGTGCGGTGGCCAATGCCAACGGAGCCAATGCCATTTCCATCCTTGCGCCTTGTCATCGGATTATCGGCAGCGACCGTTCGCTTACGGGATACGGCGGAGGTCTTGCAGCCAAAAAACTGTTGTTGGATTTGGAAACTACTCACCATCATAACCTTTTTGACGAATGACCGGACAGCAACTGAACTACGACCGCATCGCTGCCGCCATCCATTTCATAAAAGAAAACAGGCGGGAACAACCGAAACTGGAAGAAGTGGCGGAGTATGTAAATATGAGTCCGTACCACTTCCAACGGACGTTTCAGGAATGGGCAGGGACATCCCCCAAGCATTTTCTGCAATACTTGAACGTGGAATATGCCAAACGCATCTTGCAAGAGACGCACGCATCGCTGTTCGACACAGCGTATGAAGTCGGACTTTCGGGCACAAGCAGGCTTTACGACCTGTTTGTCAATATTGAAGGGATGACACCCGGTGAGTACAAGAATGGCGGAGAGAACCTGACCATCCATTACAGTTTTGCGGAGAGCCCTTTCGGGGAAATCTTCGTGGCATCCACCGATAAAGGTATCTGCTGCTTGGAATTTACGGATAACCACCCGGTCAGCATTGATAACTTGAAACGAAAGTTTCCTAATGCAAAGTACAAACAGATTGTAGACGGACTGCAACAGAACGCCCTATTCATTTTCACGCAGGATTGGAGCAAACTCAAGGAGATAAAACTGCACTTGAAAGGAACGGACTTCCAACTGAAAGTGTGGGAAGCATTGCTCAAAATCCCGATGGGAGGATTGACCACCTATGGCGACATTGCTGCCGGTATCAATCACCCGAAGGCTTGCCGAGCTGTGGGAACTGCCGTAGGTGAGAATCCCGTAGCTCTCCTGATTCCCTGCCATCGCGTTATCCGTTCCACAGGTGAATTGGGTAATTATCATTGGGGTGATGTCCGTAAGACCGCCATTATCGGGTGGGAAGCTGCAAGGAAAGAGCAAAGTAATTTCAATTTCTGACCAACGGGAGGATAGCAAGCGGTTTTTGGTCTGCACAAAACACAAACTTGCTATCCTCCCGTTGGCATTGCTTACAACCCTAAGCCTTTGCCCTTTCTGTGCGGTGCAACCGTTTTCCGAATGGATGAAAACAGCCTGTCGAACTGTTCCTTGAACCACTCGCCAATCAGTTGCCTATTGATGGCAAGTGCAAGTTTTGATTTGTCTTTTGGGTCTTTCACCACTTGGAAGCCAGCTCTTTCAGTCATGAACTTACGCCTGTGTTCCTCCGAATAGAGTTCACCCTCATAGAACAGCGGCTTGCCGCTGATGAGCGTGGCGGTCTGCCTTTCGTTGAAACCGACTTTAAGGCAGAACTTCTCCATGTACACCAATTCTTGGAACAGCGGAAACCATGTTTGGGCTTTTGAAATGATGGATTTCAAAAATGACACCTTCTTTTGGTGTTCCGTTTCCTTGTCCGTCATTTCCCTGCGGTGCTTGGCTTGCAGTTCAATCAATTGGCGGCTGTGTTCCTCCTGCTGTCGCTGCATCTGCTGTTGCAACAACTTGATGCTCTCGTCACGGACGGCAACCTCGTTTTGCAGGGTGCGGTTGTCGGCTTCCAGCTCTTTCAGTCTGCCGCTACCCAAAAGAGAACTTACCTTTGTCACGAGTGCCGCTTTCGCCTCGGTCTTGGCAGCTTCCAGCTTCTCCGACTTGATTTCCCGTTTCACTTCGTCAAGCTGTTGTTCCGCCTGTCGCTGTTCGGTCTGCAACTGCTGCACGTTGGCTTCCAGTTCTCCCGTCTGCCGTTTCAAGTCACGGTAGTACTGAGCGGTGGTGACATGGCGTGCTTCCGAACCGCGAACGCCACGTTGCAAGCCGTATTTTGCCATTGCCTCTGCATAGCTGTCATGGTAGGCGACCAGCTTCTCACGTGTCAGCACGTCATCGGCGCACAGGCGAACGGTGTCGGTTTTCTTGCGGTAGGTGCGTTTGCCCTCCGCTTGCTTCTTTTTCGCTTTCCTGCGTTCGCCCGTCACTATCGGCACGACCGTGGCATGGATGTGCGGCGTGTGTTCGTCCATGTGAAGCACTGCCGATACGGTGTTCTCCCGTCCGAAGGTGCAGTGCAGCCATTGCAGGTTGTCGGCGCACCACTCGTCCAGCCTGCCTTCGTCCTGCACTTTCATCAGGTCTTCGTGCGTGCCCGACAATACGATGCGGATTGCCCGCACTTGGTCGGGGGTAATCTTGCGTTTGATGCCTGCCGTGCGGATGCGGTGGCTTATCGCTTCGGTGCGGTCTGCCACGCCGTCGGGGAACTCCACCAGTTCACGGTTGAGGTGGGTGCGTGTCGGGTCGGCATTCTTGGGCATGGTCTTGCGTTCGATGTGGTCGGATGCGCCCGTGTCTGCCGAGCCTTTCGCCTTGTTGATTTGGATGCTGATATATCCCATGTTCGTTTCTTGTTTTTTTAGATTATACAAATTGGTTGATTGGTATCCGTCCGCTGCGGTCGTGCCGCATGGGGCAAACGGGGGTGTCCAGAGGGGTGAAACCCCGTTGGCTTATTGGGGCATTTTTAGCGGTGCACGGCAATGCGTGAAGAAAATGCCCTAATAAGCTATGGCTTTTCCGTTCCTTAAAAGCCTGCGGCGGTGTCGGCGATGATGTCGGCAGACATTGGTTTCCTTTTTCTTTTCGCCAGTAACATAGGCTTCCCTTTATCGGTCGGCAGACCGGAAGTCCGTCCGACCTGCCTGCGGATGGCGATGTTCAGCTCTGTTACATCCCCGGCAGACTTGTTGAGGAATGGAAATCCGATGAATTGATGATTGGATAGTATAATATACTGATTGCCATTATAATAGCCTTTCATCAGCATTTCATCAAACCGCTCGCCAAAAGAAAAGTGATGTGGAGTGCGGTATGTCCTTTCTCTTTTCATCAGCCATATCCTTTTGTTGAAAGGTTGATGAAGGTGTAAGTAGCTGTATTCCTTTATGTTTATATATGCTTTCATCATTTCATCAAAATATCAGAGTGTTTCCAACTGCGATTTGCTTACCGTGTAGTATCGTCCTATCCTCCTGATGGGCGAGTAGTGGCACTCACGGTTGTAGGCGTATTCATAGGTGGTGTAGGAAAGTGAATTGGGTGCAGGTGTCAGCTTCCAGCACTCCTGTACCACTTTCCGAACCTGTGGTCTCTCCACCTTGACTTGCGAGCAGACGAGCAACGGGACAATATCATTCAGACAGAACGAGACCGCCCCGACACCCATGCTTGCCATGATGTCGAGCAGCAGTTCCGCCATCTCAATCTCCAAACGGTTACGGTTGCTTCGGATTATCTTCCGCAGGGCTTCCGTCTCCAGCAGCTTCGGATTGAACCACATGCGGCTTTCCTTTTCGGTGGATAGCTTGCGACCCGCAAGGAAGTACAAGAAAGCGGGGATTTCGGCTTTCAGCTTGTGCAGGAAGTCTGTATCGTCATTCTGCAACGGCACAATCTTCCGTACCCAATAGCGTGTCTCTCCTGCGTCGATAATGACGGGCAGGTGCTCGTTGTTGGAGCAAAGCACGAACTTGGCGAAGAAGCCTATCTCGTCACGGTCTTTGCCTTTCGCCTCCACCTTGT
>OIWT01000106.1_pt1 | contig 115799 bp, 106 predicted proteins | sample 1587701 | NCBI WGS metagenome assembly OIWT01 (sample SAMEA3888904, study PRJEB22519) | human gut metagenome | biome: human gut; feature: human-associated habitat; material: faeces | place: Denmark | collected 2009
AGGGCACTGAAAAGTGCCCTTTCGAAGGGGGATGCCCTAAATTGAGTGCTTACAAGTTGATATGATGAATTTAATAAGTTTCCTAAAGCAGATAAAGGGAAGCTTGTGTGGGTTGCGTGACGATTGTCTGTTTCATTTATATAGTAATCTGTTCCGTCACGCATCTTTGCAGAGGAATAAGATAATCTTCAATAACTTCAACGGCAGAGGGTATGGAGATAATCCGAAGTATATTGCAGAAGAATTGTTGCGCAGGGAGATACCTTACGATTTGGTGTGGGTTGTAAATCGGAAGCAGGATCCTACGGTACCAAAGGCAATCAGGACGGTCAGAGCAGGAAGTTGGCGCGAAGCATACGAGTATGCTACGGCTAAAGTCATTGTCGGAAACGTGAAGTCGAGACTTCCTTTCCACAAGAAAAAAGAGCAATATTATATACAGACCTGGCATGGATGCTTTGCCTTAAAACGCATTGAAGGCGAAGTGGAAAATGAATTGGATCCGATATATGTCCGTCATAGCCGACGGGATTCGGCCATGACAGACGTGATGCTTTCCGGAAGTAGCATGATAAGTGACATTATGCGGCGGTATTTTTGGTATTCGGGCGAGATATTCGAGTGCGGACAACCGCGGGATGACATCTTTTTCTCGCAGACGGAAGATGAAATAAAAGAATTGAAGATGAAATACGGCATTCCCGTCGGTACGAAAGTGGCGGTTTATGCTCCGACTTTCAGAGACAACCGGAATACATCGGCCTACAAGGAATTCGATGCGCATCGATTCAGGGATTGTTTGGTGCACAAAACCGGAAAGCAATGGATGGTAATCGTGCGGTTGCACCCGAATGTGGCTTTTCAGGATTCTTTGTTCCGCTACGATGATACCGTATTGAACGGTTCGCAAGGAATGGACGGACAAGAGCTTTTTCTTTTGGGAGATTTGCTTGTAACGGATTTTTCTTCCGTGATGATGGATTTCGCCATCATGAAAAAACCGGTATTCCTTTTTACACCCGACTTGGATGAATATCGTAAAGACAGAGGGCTGCGTCCGTTGTTCGATGCGCTGCCTTTTCCGCGCTGTATGTCGCAAGAGGCATTGGATAGTGCCGTTCTGTCTTACGACAAGCCGTCTTATTTGGAGAAACTTCACCATTTTATGGAAACATCTTATATAAATTATTCCGACGGGCATGCTTCCGAGCGTGTGGCAGAACGTATAAAACAAGTGATGGATGGAACATTTACAGGTAAAGCGTGATTATGCGGTGGATTTGGGAAGGTTTGCTTTTGCCTTCCTTGTGGTGACACTTCACATGCCGATGTTCGCCAATCAGTACCTTTTACCGCTGGCAAGATGTGCCGTGCCGTTTTTTTATCTCGTATCCGGCTATTATATGTTTAAGCCCGATGAGAGAAAATTCGCACGGTCCGTGGCACGTAACGGTTGGAAGTGGCTGAAGCTATATGTTTCTTATATGGCGGTTTTTATGGTCGTTTCCTGTGCCTTGAAACTCTTTGTGCCGGGAAATGGTTTTGATTGGACGTATTATGATACGATATGTTTGTTGCGTGAAGGCGTGTCTCCGTTCATAGATCAGGTGAATGACGGGGGAGTAACCTACGGGATTGCGACATTGTGGTTTCTGTACGGAGGAATGGTAGGTATGTTGATAGTATATATCCTGAAAAATCGTATAGGGAAAACTTCCACTTTATTAGGTGTTTTTTTACTCTATATAATAACTGTATCCGTCAATCATTACTTCGAGGAACGGATTATTCCCCGATTTCTCACCGCATCTTTTCCGGCGTTCTATGCGGGTGTGTTCATTCATTGTCATTATGATGCAGTGGCAGGCTTTTTCTGTCGAAACAGGCACACTTTACTTTTGGTTGGTTCTTTTGTGCTATACGGTGAATATATCATAAATCGGGGGGGGTATGATGAAATTTATCACAGCACATTGCCTTTTACTTGCATTTTGTTTCTTTTTATGAAAACAAACGAATGCCGGAAAGCGGCTGCAATTTCCAAGATTCCTGTTAAATGTACGTTGGATATTTACGTGTGGCACAGGTTGGTTTATTTCCTCGTCTGTTTGTCCGGTTGGCATTTGGGCAGGGCATCGTCCGTTGTGGTTTTCCTTATGGTTTTTGCCGTATCTTTCGGAGTGCGGAAACAGCTAGAGCGGCATCGTGTTTTTAAAGGGATTGCATGATGGAAAATGATTTGAAGAAGAAGACGGTGGGTGGTTTCTTTTGGCGTTTCGGAGAGAGGATAGCATCCCAGTCCGTCAGTTTTATCATATCAATTATTCTGGCAAGGCTCTTGTTTCCCCAAGAATATGGTGTCATTGCTTTGTCGATGGTGTTTATCAACATTACCAATGTTTTTGCCGTGAGTGGCTTGGGAACATCCTTGATTCAGAAGAAGGATGCCGATGATGTGGATTTTTCTACGATGTTTTATGCCGGAATCTTCATTTCGGTCGCACTGTACGGCCTGTTGTTTTTAGCAGCTCCTTTCATTGCGGATTTATACCATAGCGAGTTGGTTTGTCCTGTGCTTCGTGCGTTGGGTTTGGTTGTTCCGATACAGGCTGTCAACTCTATACAGCAGGCAGCGGTGTCGAGGGGACTCGATTTCAAAAAATTCTTTTTTGCCACGAGTGTCGGTACTGTGGTTTCGGGGATAGTCGGGGTTGCGTTGGCATATACGGGCTTCGGTGTGTGGGCTTTGGTCGGGCAGCAGTTGGCCAATCATGTGGTCAACACATTGGCCTTAAACCGCATCATCAGATGGCGTCCGCAATGGGTCTTTTCTTACTGCCGGTTCAAGGGGTTGTTTTCTTTTGGTTCCAAACTGATGTGCGCCAATTTTATCGGTACATTCTTCAATGAGCTGAAAAGTTTCATTGTGGGTGCCAAATACACTCCTGCCGACCTCGCCTTTTATAATCGCGGGGAATCCCTGCCGGCATTGATAGGTAACAATGTGAATACAACGATAAATGCCGTGCTTTTTCCTGCCATGTCCAAATTGCAGGATGATAAGGAAGGTGTAAAAAGAGCCATACGTCGCTCCATGATGACGAGCAGCTATGTGATGTTTCCCCTGCTTTTCATTCTGGCAGCGACGGCAGATAAAGTCGTATTGGTACTCTTGACGGAAAAATGGATGCCCTGCGTTCCGTTTATGAGAGTGCTTTGTATCGGGCACTGCATGACGGTTTTAAGTGCGGCCAATATACAGGCGGTCAATGCTGTGGGGCGCAGTGACATTACGTTGAAGCTGGAATTCATAAAAAAACCGTTCTATGTGGTGGCTATATGCTTTGCCATGTTCATAAGTCCTTTTGCGATAGCGGTGGCCAACGTTCTGTATGGGTTTGTAGGAGTGTTATTGAATACATGGCCTAACAAAAAACTGGTGAATTACAAGTTTGCCGAACAACTCTCGGATATACGTCCTCAACTTTTGTTGTCGCTGGCTGTGGCAGCGGTGGCTTACTTGGTTGGCCTGTTTGAAATGAACTGTTATCTTCTGTTGGGGATCCAGTTGGTTGTAGGGTTCGGATTGTATTGGTTGGCTTCCAAAAAACTTTCACTTGAAAGCTACACCTATATTGTTTCCACGGTAAAGTCTTTCCGTAATAAAAACTCATGATTGGTATATGCAGATAAAAGAAATCATTCCCAAACTTTGGTATTGGAAAAAAGCGGCATGGACTCGCCCGCAATGGTGGTGTTACGATTGCATGAAGCCTTATCTGAAGTACAAGGACAACGATGAATATCATGCCGTCAAACAGCTTCCGTATGCGGAAAATGTAATCTGGATGTATTGGAAACAAGGTGAGAAGAATGCTCCGGACATAGTGCGCCGGTGCATTGCTTCCGTCAGAAGGCACGCAGGAAGCTATCGGGTTATCGTGTTGGATGAGAATACATTGAATGACTATTTGGTCATGCCGGACTTTATCGAGCGGAAACACAGGGACGGAAAAATACAGGAGGCGTTATATTCCGACCTGTTGCGCATATCCCTACTGTTGGAATACGGTGGGGTATGGTGCGATGCCACTTGCTTTATGACACGGCCGATAGACAATATTGTGGAAGAAGCTCCTTTTTTCATGTTCACCAAAAGCCTGCTCTTTTTCAATACCATACCGAGCGAATGTTCGAGTTGGTTCATCAAGGCGGAAAAAGGCAATGTCGCCTTGCGTAAGTTGAGAAACGTCTTGTTTCATTATTACAGTCGTCATAGCATGCTACCCAATTATTACATTTTTCATATTACGTTGGGGCTGCTCATCCATACTGACAAGGAAGTGGGCCAGATGTGGGACGACAAGCCTTATATATGCAACATGAATCCGCACGTGCTGCTTTTCTCCTTTCAGAAGAAATACAGTGAAGCGCAATACAGACACATATTGAGCAGCTGCTTCATCCATAAGCTGACGTACAAATATGACCCTAAGCTCTTGGTGGAGGAACCTGAAAACATGCTCTGGCACTTCATGCACACTGTTTAAGTTGTAGGAATCTTTAACTCAGATATTATTCAAGAGAGACTTATGTTAGAATTATTGGTCTTTGCCATATCCATTGTACATATTGCATTGTGCCTAAAATCCATAGCCTATGGTTGTGCATGCATGATTGCCGTGAAATTGTTGATTCCAGTGATAGCCCGTGTAGGCCCTGTCAGCCTAAATACCTTCATTTTAATAGTTTTATGCTTTTTCATTTTTATCAGGAATAAACATACTCTGAAAGATTATTGGCGGAGAATAGCCGTTTTCCCTTTTAAATATCTTGCACTTCCATTGGCTATATTGGGGATTGCAGGGGTAGTTCCATATATAAATCAGATTAAGGGATTAGTGCAGTTTTCCGTAACGGAGCTTCTTCCTTTTCTTATAATGATTTATGCAATAAAGAACGACAAGGATATAAAGATGCTGACAAGAGTCATTGTATGTTCTTATATCGTGATAGGCATTTATAGCATCTTCTCATATATCATCCATTTTAATCCGTTGATTCTGTCTTTTGCCACTGCTTTTAACTATGAAGGCGAATACTTTTATGATTATTCAGGGGAATCGGCAGTAAGAGGAGTGCTTACAAGTAGAGCCACAGGAAACCAAACCGGAAGTATATCTTGGGGACAAATCACACTGGTCTTATTGGCTTGGGGGTTATTATCTCCGAACATGAAAAAAAATCTTCCCGATTTTAAGGTACTGAAAGCCGGTGGCATTAGATTCTTGTTTGTTGCCATTGCTTTGGTTAATGCGTTTATGACAACGAAAAGATCTACATTAGTACCTGTTTTCTTCATGATTTTCGTCTATATTGTGCGACAAGGAATCAAGGTAAAAAAGATTATGTGCTATTCCATGATTGCATTCCTTCTTGTCGGTCTGTGTTATTCTTTCAGTGAAACATTCAGAGATTTTTATGAATCCAATATAAAAACTTCCATTTTTTTCTGGAACGACCAATTGGCCGAACAGCAGGGTTTATCAGGAAGTAACAAAGAGATGAGGCTTCATCAGGTCGTTTATGTGAATAACCTGATAGAAAATCATTTCTTTATGGGATTGGGATATGGTTATCCGGAAATACATAGTCAAAAATATGGAAATAATTCGGATGCTCTTTTCTTTGAAAGTCTTTATCTGTATGCGATAGCGTCGTCCGGATATATCGGGCTTTTTATTTGGTTGTTGTTTTTTTATGTAAATATGAAGACAACAAAAAAATCATTTGCCAACCCATTGTACAACTATTTGTTTCACGGAAGTTACATGTTGTCGGTATTCCTTACGAACATATCTCTTTCTTTGTCGTATTATATGGTTTTATCCGCTTTCTTGGCAAGGGACAGATATATTAATGCAAAGGCTTTATAACTATCATGCTTTTACTATCCATCATTATCCCCGTGTATAATGTTGAGGCATACATTGGGAAACTTCTTCAGAGCATATTTTCGCAGGATACGGAAGGAGTGGAAATCATTGTGGTGAATGACGGCACTCCGGACGATAGCATGAATGTGGTTCAGGGCTTTGTACCGGTACACGCTAACTTGCACATTGTGAACCAACCGAACAGAGGTCTCAGTGAAGCCCGGAACACCGGGTTGAAGCATGCCCAAGGGAAATATGTTTGGTTTGTAGACGGGGACGACTGCATTTCTACCGATTGCCTGGACGGGCTTCGAAACCTGCTTTTGACGGCCGACATGGATGTTTGGGCTTTTGATGTAACAAGGGTAAGGATCGTGAATGGAACTGAAAAAGAGGAAACGGACAAATTATGTTATAAAAGGTCGCAATACCGGTTTTATAACCGGATGTTGAAACGGAATGATGCGGTTGGAGTATTGAAAGAGGCGTTCGTGCAGAGATTCGTGTTCCGGAAAGACTTTTTGGATGCGAATGGCTTGAGATTTTTTCCAGGAATTTACCATGAAGACAATGAGTTTATGCCGAGAGTTATGTTTTATGCCCGTAACGTGATGTTTGTGGAAAAGGCTTATTACAGGTATCTGATAAGGGAAAACGGCAATATCATGTCATCGAAAAACGTAAAGCGTATAAAAGACAGACTGTTGATTACGGATAATTTGTTGAAGTTCAAGCATGAGCATGCAAGAACTTCGGGAGACCGATGTTTCATGAACTTCTATGTCTTTTCCATGATACGAGGGTTGATCTGTGAACAGAACGATTTTGGGGCGGAAGGACAGGGCATGGTCAGAGCCGAATATAAGCGTTTCAGGCGGTTGGGGATGAGTGCCGTTGCAGCTTCATTATATTACCGCTTACCCAAAAGTCTGCTGAAAGCCTGCGTCATGGCGATACATCCTTCTTGGGTGAGATACTTGGAAAAACGTGTTGTGAGATGACGAAAAAACATATTGTATTTATCCCTTGCGGCGTACTTCCCATTCCGGCGGTGCGTGGTGGCGCGGTAGAAAATTTGGTCTGGCAGTTGGCTGACTTGAATGAAAGACATGCCGGATATGAGATGACTATTTATTCTCCTTACGATGCGAAAGCCGTGGAGCATAGCATGGCATATAAGCATACGCGGTTTTCCTTTATCCGGACATCCGGATTACCGAACAAGATGCTGACGGCTTTTTATCGTGCCTGTGGCGAATGGCATTCCTTGTTTTCGGGATACGATTTCCGGAATCTGTTTCTGCACCACATTATCAGGGATATGAAAGCGCACCGGCAGCCGGACGTGGTCTTGCTTGAGAATGCCCCCCGGTATGCCGTTGAAATCCGGCGGCATTTTCCGCAGGCAAAGGTGGTGCAGCATTATCACAATGTGCCGGATGAAGTATCTGTATGGGATGCCATAGATGCTTGTACCGATTGTTATTTCTGCATCAGCAATTTCATAAAGCGCGAAGTGGAACGTATCTTCCGCTTGTGCGGATCCAGAGGTGATAAAGCCAAGGTGTTTTATAATTGTTTGGACATCAGTAGATTTTGCAGTCTAGACGGGTCGGAACGGATAAAGAAAAGAGCGGAATTGGGGATAGATGAAGGCGATAAGGTCATTGTCTACACGGGGCGTTTGCAGCCGTATAAGGGCATCAGGGAATTGCTTTCAGGCTTTTCCATGATGCAGTTGCCTCGTGTAAAGTTGTTGATTGTGGGAGGCAGTTTTTATGAAGGTGGGAAAGGCAACCGTTTCATCAGGGAGTTGAAACGCATTGCCGGAGCGTTCAAAGACAGAGTCATTTTTACGGGTTTCGTTCCGTATGCTTCGATACCGGCGTATTATGCTGCAGCCGATGTGGCAGTCGTTCCATCCATTTGGGATGAACCTTTCGCATTGACCGCATTGGAGGCTCTTGCATCGGGGCTTCCGGTTGTGGCCACGAAGTCGGGAGGCATCCCCGAGGTGGTGGATGAACGCTGTGCACGTTTAGTGGAGCGCAACGAAGCTTTGCCTCGAAGCATGGCCGAAGTATTGGCCGAGATATTATGTAATGATGATTTGCGGAAGGAGATGGCGGAAGCCGCACGCAAGCGTGCAGCATGCTTTACGACGGAAATCTATTGGAACAGGTTCACACAGCTGATTCGTGATTTATAACTGATTATTTGAACCGGAAAATAACTTTTTCCATGTTTTAGTATCGCTATTTCTCTATGGTGGGCCGGGTTATTGAACGGTCGTTTCCCGAATCTCTATACCATGATAACGGGAAAGCACTGAAATTTCATTCCGGGCTGTCCAGAATTAATCTGTCATATAAAATGAAAATAATTTTTTTGCATCGCGTCTGGCCGGTGTACGGAGGCGGTGAAACCGTGACCGTATGTCTGGCCAATGAAATGATCAAGCGGGGCTTTACGGTGCATGTGGCTTATTTTAAGGATTCGCCGGAAGGCAAGCCCAAACCTTACATTGACAGTCGTCTGATTTGCCACCGGATTGAATACGTGAGATTCGATGAGTTCAGCAGCGATTTCTTTGTCGATAAGAGAGTTGCGGCCTACGTATCGTCCGAGTTGGTGAAGATAATCGGTTCAGAAAGCATTGACATTGTTCATAATCAGTGGTGGCCTGCAGAGTTTCTGAAAGGTGTGCATGAACACACGCAGGCAAAGGTTGTGAAGGTGCTGCACATGGATGTGGATATACGGAGGGCTTTCGATTTTTCCGGATGGAAAGGCAGATGTTTCAAGCTGTTTTATCCGCTGTATCGTAAAATGGAAAGATACAAGAATATCCGCAGAGCAGACAAGTATTATAAGAGCTGCGATAAGTTTGTATTCCTTGCTCCGTGTTTCATGGAGGACTATAAACGCCTCACCGGTCTGAATGTGGATGAAAACCGGTTGGATTTCGTTTTTAATCCGCTTGTCTTCAGTGAATATATTACGGAGGAAGAAAGAGCGGAAAAAAGAAATACCGTATTGGTCGTAGGCCGACTTTCGGAACGGCATAAAAAATTTACGCGGATGATTGAACTCTGGAGGAGCGTCGAAGCGGATGCGGCTTTCGATGACTGGAACCTGAAGATGGTGGGCGACGGTGAAGATTTCGGATTATATCGGGACATGATAGCGCAATACGGCTTAAAGCGAATCTCAATGGAAGGCTTCCGCCATCCGTTGCCATATTATAAAGAAGCCCGTATTTTTCTTATGACATCGGCGTATGAAGGCTTTCCAATGACATTGATCGAAGCCCAACAGCAGGGAGTGGTATGCGTGGCGATGGATACATACGAATCATTGCATTACATCCTGAATGACGGAGAAAACGGGGTCATTGTTCCGGATACCGGCATGCTCGAAAAAAAGGTGAAACAGTTGATGAACAATCCGGTTCTCCTGAAACGGTATGCAGACAAGGGATTGCAAACCTGTCGGCAATATGATGTCGAGGCTGTTGTGGATAAGTGGGAAACATTATACAAAGGTTTGATATGATGAAACGTACGATTTTTATAACCGACATGATAGGTTCTTATTGCGGAATGCATTATTACGACGAGGCATTCGCGGAACTTCTGCGCAAATCCGGTTATGAAGTGAGGATATTGTCTACATTCGGTGGGGATGTAGGTCCACGGTTCTTTCCGTTGATCTTTAACAAGAATAAGGTTAAATCGGGGTTATTGTTGCTTTATGCCTATCTTAAATTCGTTTGGCACCAGATAACTCATCGAAACGCCGTGTATATATACATGTGTTATGGAGAGGTTTATGATTTACTTATGTTGACTTCCAATATATGGAATAGACATATATTTTGCGATGTTCATGAAGTACATGCTCTGAAGTATGCGGATAATTCGCGGGTGTCAGGATGGTTCGCCTCGTATTACAAAATATTTGTGCGTCATTTCATTTATCATTCCGACAGAACGAAGGATATACTCGTGGGGATAGGCGTGAAAGCACCTATGCTGTATGTGCCTCATTTCAAATATGTATTTAAGAAAAGTTATGAAAGGTCCGGACTGTCGGACGACATAGTCACCGTTTTTACTGCCCAAGGAAAAGTGAGATTCTTGTTTTTTGGCAATTTAAGCATAGTCAAGGGTGTGGATCTCGTAACGGATGTGTTCGGACATTTGTCGAAAGAACAGCGCGATAAGGTGGAACTGGTCATAGCCGGGAAAAATGTTGATGGAATGGACTTTTCCTCATTGCGCAGTACTTCTCCGAATTTCAAGGTATTCGACCGCCATATAAACGATGATGAGATGGTTTATCTGTACAGTCGTACGGATTATGTTTTACTTCCTTACAGAAAGTCTTCTCAGAGCGGGATATTTGCCATGGCAGCTTATTTCCGTAAACCGATGCTGATGACCGATATTCCCTATTTCAGGAAGATGATGACGAAATACCCAAGTTTCGGTTGTTGCGTGCCCGAATGCGGATATGGAAAGTTGGTGGAAGATACGATTAAGAATCATTCCGTTGCGGAATTTTATACTCGTGAAGACTGCGACAAAAGCGATGACAGAGAACAGACGGACGCATTTATGAATGCGTTCAATGCAATGCTGGAATAGTGAGTCCGGCGAAAAGATTATTGCCGGTAAGGATTGCCGGACGATTGACGTTAGAAAAATTTTATCGGACGATGAATAAAGAATTTACCCCCCCTATGTAAAATATAAATACAATAATATCAATGGATTAAGAGCACTTTCGGCTATCGGGATAGCCGTGATGCACTATCAGGCGAATTTATCCGTGAAACCTTGCCTGGGTTGGGTGTCGGATGTGCTGATTCCATGGTTTTCTTGGTTGGTATTCCTGTTTTTCATGATTAGCGGTTTCGCTTTGTGTTGCGGATATTATGACAGAATGAAAAACGGAAAGGTTTCGTTGAACGAATTTTACGGAAAGAGATATAAGCGGATATTGCCGTTTTTCGGATTATTATGCGTGTTTGACCTGTTGGCGGATTTCTCTAAAGAACACTTGGCACAGGCTTTCATGAATGTAACTCTGGTGTTTAACCTGTTGCCTGATTCCGAAATGAAGGTAATCGGTGTGGGATGGTTTCTGGGATTGATTTTCTTGTTTTATATGCTTTTTCCGTTTTTCGTATTCTTGTTGGACAATAAACGCAGGGCATGGATGGTATTGGGGTTGTCTTTGATTGTCAATCTTCTGTGTCAGGAATACTTCTTTACGGATGCTTTTGTCGGTTTCGACCCCGACAGGCGCAATATTCTTTATTCGGCTCCTTTCTTGTTGGCGGGTGGGCTGTGCTTTCTTTATCGCGATGCGTTGCATCGTTGGGCGGTGAAGAGGGGTAAGTTCTTGTTGATATGGTGCATAGTGGTGAATGCCTTGTATTTCGTTTGTCCGCAGTCGGTAGGGACTTTGCATAAGGTGATTCCTTTGTTGGCGGTATTTACGTTGTGGCTGATTTATGCAATGGGAGCGGAGCATGGCTGGATGCATAACCGGGTTATGGATTTTCTCAGCAATATTTCAATGGAAATATACTTATGCCACATGCTGATGTTCCGTATCGTGGAAAGGATACATCTGGAAAATTTTATTCAAGATGAGAATCTTTTGTTTATCGTTACCTGTGTGGCCGGTATCGGAGCGTCCGTGGTATTTTCTTATGTTGTGAGGAATATGATAGATTATGTATTTCTGCATTCCGGACACGGACGTTTACGCAGAGAGAAAATCAGCAAAAAATAATCGATATATTTATGAAGATAGCATTCATCAGTACCCGTGGCATACCCAACAACTACGGGGGCTTCGAGCAGTTTGCCGAATACATTTCGGTAGGTTTGGCCAAGCGTGGGCATGAAGTGACGGTATACTCTCCCCATTTCCATCCGTACAAGGAAGATAACTACAAGGGTGTGCGTATCAAACACATTTATAGCCCGGAGACGTGGATGGGCAGTTCCGTAGGCAGTTTCTTCTACGATTTCGCTTCATTAAAAGACGCTTTGAAGAAAGGAGACTTCGACATTATCTATGAGGCAGGTTATACGAGCATCATCCCGGCCTATATCTGGTTTAACGTGAAGAAGCGGAAACGCCCGATATTCACCACGAACATGGACGGGTTGGAGAACAAGCGGTCGAAGTTCAGTCCGATGGTGCGCCGCTTCCTTGATTGGGAGGAGAAGATGGCTGTGAAGTACAGCCACTATCTCATAGCCGACAACATGGGCATCCACGACTATTACAAGGAGAAATACGGTAAGGAAAGCAAGTTCTTGGCATACGGGGCAGATATCCATGATAATTTCAACACGGAATACCTGAAAGAGTTCGGGCTGAAACCGGAGGAATATTACATCCTGATAGCACGTCTTGAACCGGAAAACAACATCACGATGGCTATTGAGGGCTATCTTCATTCAAGGGAGAACGGACGGCGACCGTTGATAATTGTTGGCAAGACCAATACACCGCACGGTAAGGAGCTTGTCGAGAAATACGGCAAAGAGAAGAACGTAAGGTTTGTAGGCGGAATATACGATTTCAAAAAACTCGACTCCGTGCGTCATTTCTCGCTTGCATATTTTCACGGGCACAGTGTGGGAGGCACCAATCCTTCGTTGCTTGAAGCAATGGCTGCAGGATGCTTCGTACTCGCGCATGACAATATCTTCAACCGTGCCGTGCTTAAAGACAACGCATTGTATTATCCATCGGCAGAAAAGGTTGCGGAATATTTTAATAACATTGACGACATAGCCAAGAAAAACAAGGTAACGTTCACGGCAAACAATATAGAAGTTATACGAAACGAATACTCTTGGGAACACCTCGTAGACGAGCACGAAAGATACTTCAAGTGGCTGCTTGAACAGAAATAAAAGCCCAAAAAGCTAAACTTTAAAACATACAGGCATGAAAGGAATCTACTCAATCCTTTCCTTTACAAGCAAAAGCCCACCGCATACAACGGCTTGTTCACCATCTAGCCTTGGTCTTTGTAGGGTAACATGGAGAGGCGCATGCCTGTAAGTCCGGGATGCTTGCCAATGTATGTGCGCAACGATTTTGAGTGTACGTTCACTTTTGCCTTTACTTCCCCGGGGTTATCCTGCCGCCTTTCTGGATGATGAAATCAATTTCGACGCGGGAGTCGTTTGCACTGTAATAATAGACGGGGATGTCTTGCGGCATGATTTGCGTGAGGACAAAAAGTTCGGTGAAAGCTCCTTTGTACTCGCTGAAACAGCTTTCACCTATCAGGATGTCCTCGGGGGGATTGCCGACCATTGCACCCATCAAGCCTACGTCGAGCGTGAACAGCTTGAAGGCGGAGAAATCTTCATAGAACTTCAAAGGCATTGTGGGCGACGTGACACGATTTATGCGATAAACAAGCCCTGCATCAATAAGCCATTGTATGGCGATTTCAAACTCGGAGGCACGTGCGCCTTTTTTACCGCTCCGTAGATGAACTTCTTGTTGTCTTTGGCGAGTTGTGAATGGATGGAGTCCCACATTTGGTTGATGCGTGGCACAGGCTTGCGGGCGCGTGTTTGGAGAAGTCACGGCGGACAATGACAAGAGGATGCGGCGTGTGTCGTGGTCCTGTGAGAATATTACATTTTTCTGCACGAATGCATTCTATTGAAGAATGACAGGCCAATGCCGTCAGTTGTTTATACCCTATATGCTCCGTCCTTACCAACAAAACATCAAGCACAATTTGTTCGAAGCTTGGCGGCAATACCCGTCCGTGATGGTGCAGATGCCCACTGGAACGGGCAAGACACATTTGCTCGCTTCGGTCATATCCGACCGGACGATGGCTGATGATACAGCAAGCATTTGGATTGTTGCGCACCGCCGCGAGTTGGTGGAGCAGATAGAGGAGACGGTCGCACGTTACGGCATATCCAAAGATGACGGAAGGGTGAAGGTGATGTCCATCCAGTGGTTGTCAAAGCATTGGGAGAACGTGAGGGACGAAAGGCCGGGTCTGATTGTGATAGATGAAGCGCACCATGCGCTTGCCGGGACTTACAGGGATTTGTGGCTGCGCTATCCGGATGCGAAGAAGTTGGGCATGACTGCCACCCCGTGCCGGTTGAACGGCAAGGGGTTCACTGACTTGTTTGGCACGCTTATCACATCGGATAGCATAGCGGACTTTATCCGGCAAGGATGGCTTTCCGCCTTTGATTATGTATCCATACGTCCGGACAGCGAAGACCAACGGTTGATAAACGGACTGGAAAGACGGGGAGCGGACGGTGATTTCCAGGTGAAGGAGATGGACACCGTGCTGAACAGGCGACCAAGTATCGAAAGGCTATATGGGAGCGTAAGGCAATATGCCGATGGCAAGAAGGGCATCGTGTACGCCATCAGCATCAGCCATGCGCGGAACATCTCCGGATATTACAATCAATACGGGATGAACACAGTCGCCATTGACAGCAAGACGCCCGCAAACGAACGGAAACGGCTTGTCGAAAGCTTCAGGCAGGGCAAGATACAGGTTCTTGTCAATGTGGACATATTCAGCGAGGGCTTTGACTGCCCTGACGTGGAGTTTATCCAGTTGGCACGGCCGACACTGTCGTTGCCCAAGTACTTGCAACAGGTGGGGCGCGGACTGCGCAAGACGGAAGGCAAGGAAAGCTGCATGATAATCGACAACGTGGGGCTTTACCGCCTGTTCGGTCTGCCGACGGCCCACCGAGACTGGCAGGCGATGTTCGAGGGACGGCTTGCCGGAAAAGGTTATCCAGACACAAATACGAGGGCGGTGTCATATATGGCTGTATCGCAAGAAACAGATAAAGATAAAACAGCAGAAACAGACGGACAACTGGAAACCATCGTGTCGCACGGGCAGTTGTTGGATTACCTGCAAAGCGGCAAATCCTTGCCGGAGAACGATTCACTGCAACCCGAAAAGCTGAGACCGTTCAAGGACAGAGCAAGCGGCCTGTACGGCTTGAAGCGCGGCAACAAGATAACGTCCACGGCACGATACCATAACGTCCTTGACACGGATGAAAGGCTTGCCACCGTATGCCTTGACAACGGGCAAACGGGCATCGTGGACGAATCCGGCAACGTCAGGATGCGGTTGGGACGTTGCCGAAGCGCAAAATTCATGAAAGGCAAGATCCTTGCACTTACGGGTAATAGCGGCCGGAAAACATACATGGATTTGCTCAGCGGCCAAATATGCGATAAACAGCCGAGGATACGGCAGTTCGGACCTGTACAAATGCTTGAAGCGGACGGTATGTATTACAGCCGGACAAAGGAACTGTACAAAACCAGGAAAGTCTCCGGATGTCATATTTTTCATGCCACAAGTTTCTGTCTTCTTGTCTATGATTATTATGCCGCTCCCGTATGCCGTCAAGTCAACGAAGACGATGCCCGTTGGGGGCATGACTGTGTGTGCCTGCTTGCAAATGACAATGACACCTATTACCGTTATTGCGGCATGCTGTCTGGCGGAAGTATTGTCATCGTGGACAATGCCGGCAAGTATTACATTGTGGAGGAAGGCAGGGGCAAGAAATACATCGCTTGTGAAAATCCCAAGACGGTGGATGAGGATTTTGACGTGGTGATACCCCGCCTGAAAGTCGAGGCGGCAAGACGGACGGATATGATGGTGGCCGAGGAGCGGCAGACAAACGAACGGAAGCGCATGGCACGTTTGGAGATGATGAAAACTGCCGTGCCGTTCAAGTCCGGCATGAGATGGGGATTGAGGCAGGGTGGAAAGGTGGTAGTCCCTCCCGTTTACAGGAACATCCTGCCCCCCGTCGGCTACTATTGCGCCGTTGAGGTCAGTCCGTGCCGGTGGGGCATCATTATGTTGGATGGAAAGGTCGTGGTGGAGGCCAACTACTCAAAGGTGGTGATAAATGGTGACGGAACTGCAAGGCTGACCGTTTTCCCGGGAAAAGAGAAAGTCGTTGAATTAGGCACTTGACAAAGCAGGAATTATCCGCATATAAACAATCATACACAAAAATGCCGCAAACTGCCCTCCGAATATTTTTGGACTGTTTGCGGCATTTTTGTGTGCCAACTTATAGGCTCCGGCCATATGGCTCTTTTTATTCGATGAGTTTCGTGGCCCGGTGCTCTTCTTTTGCCGGTTGCTCAAAAGCGTCGCGTGCTCCGGTGAAGATTTCCTCTACGCGGTCTACCGTCTTGCGACGGAACTTGGCGGAACCCCACAACAGTTTGTTTTTGGCTTTGTTGAGGGCGTTGGCATCATTGATCCACTCTTCTGCCTTGTAGGTACGGCCATTATACCCGTCCAAATCTTCCTCATAATAGTAACTGATTTGCGTCAGTTCCATGTGACACTTCCCGTCGGAGCATTTTATGGTGAGCAAATAACGGAAACGGGTGCGGTCCAAGACGAAAGGTTTCTTCTTGAATATCATCCATTCTTCGAAACGTCCGACCAACGTACCGGTAGAAGCTTCTTCCATAGCCATTTTGGTACCTTTCATTTGCTGTTCCCCTTTCATTAAACGGTTGAGGTAAGCTTTCATCACGTCGTATATCTGCTGTTTGTTTTTGCCTTCCACGGCAAAGGTCTGTTGGAACAGCACTTGTCCGTTCACTTCTGGTACGGCACCGACCAAGTATTTGCTGTCGTCTCTTTTTGATTTTGCGCAAACCAACATCGGTACGCATAATAGCAATAATAGAATTTTTCTCATGGGTTCAATCTTTTTTGAAGTTCTGCGCAAATTTAATAAAAGAAAAGCAATATCGGGCAGACGGACCTTCTGTTTTAGTCATTTTTGTACCTTTTATAAGAGATACTTGTTCAAGTAGGCTGTAATATCTGTTTTATAGGTGTCTGAAATGGGGATGCGGGTTTTGCCGAAAATGATTTGTCCCTTATCCAATGTTTTCACTTTGTTCATCTGTACGATGTAAGAGCGGTGTACTCGCATGAATCGGGGAGACGGCAGGCGTTCTTCCATACTTTTCATGCTGATAAGTGTCAGGACAGGACGAGGGTCGTTTTCCGTATAGATTTTCAAGTAGTCTTTCAGTCCTTCGATGTAGAGTATGTCTTCCAACCGGATTTGAACGAGTTTATAGTCCGATTTTACGTAAATAAAGTCCTCTTCATGGGAAGGATTTGCCTGATGTTTCAATTCAAACCATTCCAAAGCTTTACGGGAAGCTGTCAGGAACTCATTGTAGTTGATAGGCTTGAGCAGGTAATCCAAAGCATTGACTTTGAAACCGTCCAATGCATACTGGTCGAAAGCCGTGGTAAAAACGATACGGGTGTCTTGGGGAAGCATCCGGGATAGTTCCAAGCCGTTGAGGTCGGGCATCTGTATGTCCAAAAACAACAAGTCGATGTTCCTGAAGTTAATATCGTTCAGTGCCATGACGGCACTGTTGTATTTGCCGCAGAGTTCCAGGAAAGGTGTTTTGCGGACATAGCTTTCCATCAGTTCCAATGCCAGCGGTTCGTCATCTATGATTACGCATTTAAGAGTCATTTTGTAGTGGTGTGTATCGTTAATATTGATTTGTAGACCGTGGCGTTCTCATCACAACCTTTGGTCCATTCATATTTGCCGGGATAAATCAGGTCCAGGCGTTTTTGAACTTGTTCTAGGCCGATGCCGCTGCCGCTGATGTCGTTCCTTTGCTTGGGAAAATAAGAATTTTCGATAGAGCAACTTAAGCTGTCTGGACCGGAACTGTAGATTTTGATGTGGATAAAGCTCGGCTTGACCGGGCTGATGCCGTGTTTGAAGGCATTTTCAAATAAGGATATGAAGATAAGCGGAGCTACCCGGATCGGGTTTTCGCTTGGAATGTCGATATGGAATTGCAAGTCCACATTGGGCGACAATCTGATTTTCATCAGTGCCACATAGTTTCTCAGAAATTCCAGTTCACGGTTCAAGGGGATGAAATCCTGATTGTTGTCGTAAAGCAGATGACGCAACAACCGGCTGAGATCCTGTACCGCTTGTTGTGCCTTGTCCGTATCGAAAGCTATCAGGGCATAGATGTTGTTCAGGGTGTTGAGCAGGAAATGCGGATTGATCTGGTTGTGCAGGTTTTTCAGTTCGGCTTCAATCCTTTTCAGTTCGGCCTTTTGCCTGCCCAATTCAGCTTCGTGCCATTTTTTACTCATACGGATGGTGGCGGCCAGTGCTGCAATCAGTCCGAACAGAATGAAATCACGCAGACGAAACAACAGGAAGCCCCAGAATCCCATACTGTTTTTGGGAGGAGGGGGAGTACTGTGAAAATAGGCATTGACCAGCTCAAACCACAGATGGGTGAAGAACAGCATACCGATGCAGAACGCCACATTGGAGAGGACGTAGGCTTTATTTCTTTTATTGAACAGCAGTTGGGGAACAAGCCATATATAATTGAGGTAGAACACCATGGCCATGGCCAAAGGAGGCCCCATCATACGAAACATTTCCTCTTGGCCGGGGCGTTCGTTGGCCCGTCCGATCAGCATCGGTGGCAAACAAAACAGGAACACCCATGCCAAGAGATGGATGAGCAGTTCCTGTGAGTGTTTATAATTCAAGTACCATTTCATAGTCGTTTATTCATACCGGATGGCTTCGATTGGATCCATATTGGCGGCTTTCTTGGCGGGATACCAGCCGAAGAAAATCCCGATAAACGTGCAGACACCGAAACTCATCACGATGCTCCACCATTGGATGAAGATGGGCATATTGGCCGCAACCTTGATGACGTATGCGGCTCCTATACCTAATATGACACCGATCAAGCCTCCCGCGATACTCAGTATGGCTGCTTCGATGAGGAACTGGCTCAGGATGTCTATACCGCGTGCTCCCACAGACATACGGAGTCCGATTTCCTTGGTTCTTTCCGTTACGGATACGTACATGATGTTCATGATACCTATACCTCCGACAATCAGTGAGATGCCGGCCACGCTACCTAATAAGATCGTCAACAAGTCCATCGTGGAATTCATCATGGAAGATATTTCTTCTTGGCTTCGGATGGTGAAGTCGTCCACGTCGGCTTCCGTGGTTTCCGTTTCTTCTTTTAAATTATGGTTCTTGCGTAAGATTCCGGTGATTTCCTCAATCGCCATATCCGTGGCATCTTCGGTAACGGCAGAACAGTTGATGCCTTGAAGGTAAGTCACCGCCAGGATACGTTTCATGACTGTGGTGTAGGGGGCGAGCGCCATGTCGTCCTGGTCCATTCCCCAGGAGTTATAACCTTTGGACTTCAGTACGCCGACCACACGAAACGGGATGGAATTGAACCGCACCACACGTCCGATAGGGCTGCTTCCGTTGGGGAACAGGTTATCCACTACGGTCTGTCCCAACACGCATACCTTGGCGGCCGTTTTGATGTCCTGTTCCGTGAAGAACTCACCGTCTGCCACTTTGCGTTGCTGTATGGTGAGGTAATCTTCGTTGACCCCGTATATGCTAGACGGGGCGTTGTTGTTACCGTAAATGAACTGTCCGGCACTGTTGACCGACGGACTGACGGCTGTCAGGTATTTTGCTTCATTGCGTATGCTTTCGTAGTCTTCCAGTTTCAAGGTCTGCATTTCATCGGCATCCAGACGCACGCCGCCGCGCATGTCCGCTCCCGGGTGTATCATGATCATGTTCGAACCCATTTCCGAGATTTGTTTGCGGATGCTGCGTTTCGAGCCTTGGCCGATGGCTAGCATGGCAATAACCGAGGCCACGCCGATGATGATGCCAAGGGCGGTCAGGAAAGAGCGTAGCTTATTGGAAGCAATGGCCTTGAGGGCTATTTTGAAAAGATTGGTAGTATTCATGTATTCCTTTGTTTAATCGTCCTGCGGAAGTGGAAGCTGTGCCAAAGCCTCTGCCGCAGACAGTATGTTGGAGTTCAGGGTGTCTTCCCGTATTAATCCGTCGCGCAATGTGATATTGCGGCTGCTGTATTGGGCTATCTCTGGGTTGTGTGTCACGAAAATGATGGTACGTCCCATGGCATGAAGTTGTTGGAACAATACCAGGATTTCGAAAGAGGTACGTGTATCCAGATTACCGGTCGCCTCGTCGGCCAAGAGTACGGCCGGGTCGTTGACTAAGGCCCGGGCGATGGCCACACGCTGCATTTGTCCGCCCGACATCTGGTTGGACTTGTGGTAGAGGCGGTTACCGAGGCCTACCATTTCGAGTGCCTTGACAGCCCGTTCCTTTCTTTCTTTGGCAGAGACGGATGAATTGTACATAAGTGGAAGTTCCACGTTTTCTACTGCTGTTGTCTTGGGGAGCAAGTTATAGTTTTGGAATACAAAACCGATTTTGCGGTTGCGCAGGACTGCCCGTTCCCGGCGCTTCATGGTGCGGACGTGTACGCCGTCCAATATATATTCTCCCGAAGTGGGCGTATCCAAACAACCTAATTGGTTCAGCAACGTGGACTTGCCGGAACCGGACGTTCCCATGATGGTGACAAACTCCCCTTCGTGAATCTTGAACGACACTCCCCGCAGGGCATGTACCACTTCATCGCCCACGATAAAGTTCCGTTTCACATTCTGTAGCTCTATGACTACTTTTTTCTGTTCGTTTCCTTCCATGATAATGGACTTTTACCCGGGTTATTTCTTTTCTTTCTTTTTGGGACGTGGCATGAACGGGTTGGTTTCTTCTTCCTGCGGCTCTTCCGGTGCCTTTATTTCCGTCATGGACATTACGACTTGCGTTCCTTGTTTGATGCCTCCTAAGATTTCGGTCCGGATTCCGTCTGTCGCTCCTATATTTACATTATGGGCCGTCAGTGTATTTCCTTCGCGCGTCCAAAGCTTGTTCTTGCCGTCCGTGTCTACGATTTTATACGCTTTGCCCAATACTTCTTTGGTCGGGGTGAAACGTAAGGCTTTGGCTTTTACACTCAGTACATTTGTACGTTCCAGTGTGCTGACCGATACGTTGGCTGTCAGTCCGGGTTTCAGTTTGAGGTCGTTGTTCGGTGCGGAAATGACGACTTCGTAAGTGATGACATTGTCTGTCTCCGTGGCTTCTTGTCTGACTTGTGTCACTTGCCCGTGGAAAGTGTCGTTGGGGTATGCGTCTACGGTAAACGTGACGTTTTGCCCTTCTTTTACATTCCCGATATCTGCTTCGTCGATGTCGGCAATGACACGCATGTCGGTCAAGTCTTTGGCGATGGTGAAAAGGGTAGGTGTCTCGAAACTGGCCGCCACGGTCTGTCCTTCTTCCACTTCCTTGCTTAACACGATACCGTCGATGGGAGACGTGATGGTGGCATAGCCTATATTAGTCTCGGCCTTCTTCACGCTTTCTTTCGTGGTGTTGTAAGTTTCCAAAGCCTTGCGGTAATCCAGATAGGCCACTTCGTAATCATTACGGCTTACGAGACCCTTTTCGTTCAGCGTCTTATAGCGTTTGTAATTGGCCGTCTGGTAATCCAGTTCGCTTTTGGCACTTGCCAGATTGGCCCGGGCACTGTTCAATTCACTGTTGAGGGTCGTTTTGTCCAATTCCGCGATGACTTGCCCTTTTTTCACGAGGCTGTTATAGTCCACATATATGTTGCTGATGATACCGGAGACCTGTGTACCGACTTCTACTTCCGTTACAGGTTCTATGGTTCCCGTGGCGGTCACGCTGTTACGGATGGTATCCGGTTGCACGTCAGTCATTTCAAACTCCACGGGCACACTCTTCTTGGGCCATGCGATTATGGCAATGACTGCTGCGATGGCAACAATGGCAACCGTGATGATAATCTTCTTTTTTTTCATATGGCGTCTGTTCTGTTTTTAAAGGTTGATACTTTCTCCTTGGTAGAATTTGAGGAGTTGGATATGGAGCAGGGTATTGTATTTGCTTTGCAGGCGGTCTTGTTGCGCGCTCATCAGCTCGTCCCGTCCGTTCATGAGTTCCACGATGTTTTTCAGGCCGTTTTTGAACTGCTCGTCCAACAGTTCGTAACTGGTCTGTGCACTTTTGAGTTTGGCATTGGCTGCTACATATTTCTGTTGGTTGCTGTATGCGTTGAGCCAATACTCTTCTACGGTACTGTACAGTTTCTTCTGTTGGTCCTGCAACTGTAGTTCACTGTCCATTTTATTCAGCCTGGCTTTTTGCACGTTGGTTTTGTTTCGTTTGTTATCGAAAATAGGGATGGACAGCGTCACACCGGCCGAGGCACTCAGGTTCTGTCTCATTTGTTCCCCTGCCGACTCACGGCTGCCGGAATAGTGGCTGTCGCCGATGCCGGCCGTCAGCGAGATGGAGGGGTAATATCCGGCTTTGGCAATGTCGATGTCCAAATCGGCGGCATCGATGCTCAACCGGCTGCTTTGGATTTCCGGACGCAGGTTTAATGCTTTCTGGTACACTTCGTTGACACTGGGGATAAGTTGCATCGTTGCTTCATCATTTGTTCCTATACCGGAGATGTCGAACTTACGGTCGTCAGTGATTTCCAACAGTTCTTTCAACTGCCGTTTGTAGTTGTCGATTTGGGTTTGGGTAGCCACGCAGTCGTATTGTGCACTGGCGGCTTGTGCCTCCAACTGAGCCAGGTCGGCTTTGGAGATTTGCCCTTGCTCATACATCTCCTTTCCGCGTCCAAACTGGCTCTTTGCCGTTTCTTCCATGGCTTTGTTTACGTCCAAGGCATCCTTCGAATAGAGGATTTGCACGTACAACTGGGCTATCTGTTCTTGGATGCTGTTGGCTGTGGCCTGTGTGGCCAAGGCCGAGATTTGGTTTTGTAGCTTTTGTGCCTTGATGTTTTTGCGGTTGGCTCCTCCGTCCCATACGGTCCACGATGCGTTGAGGCCATAGTTGCCGTTTTCCGTCAATTTGTTAGAGGAACTGTTGGCGATGCCATTGGCTACGATACTGGTCTCGGACTTTTGCAGCGGCCGGTAGTCTATGGCTTGTGTGGTACTGAAAGACAAGCTGGGGAACAGTTCGGCCTTCTTTTGAAGCAGGTCGGCAGCACCCTGTTCTTCCGTAATTTTGTTTTGCTTTAATTGAATGTTATGGGCGATGGCATAGTCGATGCATTCTTGCAGTGACCATCGGGTCGAGTCTTGTCCGGCGACGGCCAGAGCCTGAAACAGGCACGCGGCATACATCAAATAATTCTTGTAACTCATGAAGTTCATCTTTTTAACTGTACAAAAGTACAAAGAATAAAGATGGGGAGGAAATAAATTGTACTATGAGGGATTTTTTTTCGACTGAATCGCTGAATATGTCTACTAAAAAGAGTATATTTGAAATTTGAAAGAAAACTATAAAACGTGATAGGATTATGTTCTCAGGAATTGTAGAAGAATGTGCCCGGGTCACCGGGATTATGAAAGAGCAGGAAAATGTGCATTTTACTTTGCAATGCTCTTTTGTGGACGAACTGAAGATAGACCAAAGCGTGGCCCATAACGGCGTGTGCCTTACGGTGGTCCGCATTCAGGATGGGTGTTATACGGTGACGGCGATGAAAGAAACGCTCGAACGTTCGAATCTCAGGCTTTTGAAAGTGGGCGACGAGGTAAATGTGGAACGTTCCATGATGATGAACGGGCGGTTGGACGGGCATATCGTACAGGGGCATGTGGACTGTACGGCCGAGTGTGTGTCGGTCGAAGATGCCGAAGGCAGTTATGTCTATACTTTCCGCCATGCTTTTGATGCCGGAATGGTGAAGAGGGGCTATTTTTGTGTGGATAAAGGTTCGGTGACGGTCAACGGTGTCAGTCTCACGGTATGCCATCCCACAAAAGACACTTTTCAGGTTTGCATAATTCCTTATACGTATGAGCATACCAATTTCCATTCTTTGAAACCGGGTTCAGTGGTCAACCTCGAGTTCGACATCATCGGCAAGTATCTGAGCCGCATGACGGGTCTGCTCAATGAATAGGAAGGGTCGGCTTTTGCTTTGTATCGGCCGTAAAAGCCCTATGAACCCATTCTCGCTCAGATATCTTTGAGCAGGATGGGTTTCTCCTTATTTATATATCGCGCACGTAGTTCACGTATGTTTTCCCATTCCGTATTGTTCCGGTGGATGGCTGCCGGAGTGAATTTGTCGCCATAATTGTCTATTCGTTCCAACAGCAGGTTTACAGTCAGATGGTTGATGTCTTCGGCCGGGGCAAAGCGCACGGCGGCATCTTCGTTCGTCCCGTCGAGAACCAACAGGTGCATCCGGCTCAGTTCGTGGGTCAGGCGGCCGACCACTCCTGACGGGAGGTTCGTTTCTACCGAAAGCCCTTTCACGGTGTAGCCCTCCATACCTTTTTCAAACCGTTTGCACACTTTCGACATGATGAGGATGAGCAGCACGTCGTGGTAGCTGCGGCTTATCTTATGGATGTCTTTGATGTAGTAGTAACTTCTCAGGTTTTGGTTGGCATAAGAAAGTTGGGCACCGAAAAGGCAGATAATCCATGAGAAATTGACCCACAGCATGAACATGGGCAAGGCTGCGAACGACCCGTAAATGGCATTGTAGCTGGACACCCATATCTGGGAATGGATGTAGAAATATTGAAGGAACTGGAACGCCGTACCGGCGATGAAACCCGGAAGGACGGCATTCCGGAAACGGATGTCCGTATTGGGCATGTACATGTAGAGGGCTGTGAAGAGCAGGCCGCTCAAGGCGTATGGGGACAGTTTGATGAGAATCTTCACCGTCGTGCTGAGCACCATGAAATTCGGATAGTCTTGTGCGATGGTAGCCAGGAATATGGAAAGGCCGCTGCTGATGATGATCAGGATGGGCAGAAGAAGGAAGACGCTGATATAGTCCGTTATCTGGCGGTAAATGGAGCGTTGGTTTTTCACGTTCCAAATGCTGTTCAGGGCGATTTCGATGTTGGCGGTCAGTTGGACGACGGTGTACAACAATAAAAGCAGGCCGAAACCGATGAAGATGCCGCTTTGCGTATGCTCAAGGTATGAATTGATGAAATTCAGCACCATGTCGGCAAACTGTTGGTTGACGCTCAGGTTGCTTTTGATTTTCTCTTCGATGATGGATCCGTATCCCAATCCCCGGCCAATGGCAAAAATGATGGCCAAGATGGGGACGGTGGCCAGTATGGTGGAGTAGGTCAGGGCCGAAGCGTGACTGTTCAGATGTTTGGACAGGTAGCATTCAGCCGTGAGCACCAGTTTGCGGAGGGCGTTGAATGCATATTTTTTGACCGGTGAAAACTTTTCTTCATTGATGAACCATATTTTGTGCGTGAAGAAGAATTCCAGTTGATGCATGTTGAACGGCATAGGCTTTTCATGTTAAAAGGTGATGAAAAAAGAAAAAGCAGTCGGCCTGTAAGCCGGGTTCTGTGCCTCGTATGAAACGAAGTGCTTGCCATTTATCCAGACCTTACGTCGCCGCAAGGCTCTATCGTTCTACCCTCCGGCTCGGGCGGGCCGCCCTCTCTTGTGGCGCCGGTATACGCGAACTTTCAACTTCCAGAATGCACGGCCCGGATGTCGCCATCCGGCCGGTGGGCTCTTACCCCGCCTTCTCACCCTTACCGTCCTTGCGGACGGCGGTTCTTTTCTTCTGCACGCTCTAACCCTCACGGATTACTTCCCGTTAAGAAGTGGAATGCCCTGTGTTGCCCGGACTTTCCTCTCCCGGCCTGAGCCGGCAGCGGCAAGCCGGCCCACTGCTTTGATGTCACAAAAGTACTTCTTTTTTTCGAGCTGACAAAATTCAGGTCAACGAATGTAAAAATGTCAGTGTCCGATTTTAATCGCTGTTAATGGGAAAGAATTCTCTGTTAAAAGATAGCAAAAAGGAAACTGAAAGGATACATTACAAGTCCTTTGGCGTTACTTTTGTGCAAGTTTATGACGAAAAGAATCATTTAGTATGAACAATATGACAACAGAAACAATGAAAGAGACAACAAGAAAGGTATTGGGAACAGCCGCCCTTTTCATAGGCAGCTTTTGTGTGATGGGATGCGTGGAGACACCGGTCAAGGCACAGCCTTCGGCCGCCCCCTCCGGCTTGGTGGATTTGACCCAGGCTGCGGAGACGTCCGTCAACGCAGTGGTATACATCAAGGTGACGACGAACAGTAAGACGAAGACCGTGGACGTACAGGATCCGTTCTCCGACTTCTTCGGCGATTTCTTCGGATTCGGGGGCGGAGGCCGCCAACAGCGGCAAATACAGACCCCGAAGCGTGAAGGTTCTGGTTCGGGAGTGATTATTTCTTCCGACGGTTATATCGTGACCAACAACCACGTGGTGAGCGAGGCGGACGAATTGTTGGTGAAGCTGAACGACAACCGCGAGTTCAAGGGGCGCATTATCGGTACGGACGAGCAGACCGATTTGGCCTTGATTAAAATCGAGGGCAAGAATTTCCCGACCCTGCCTATCGGCAATTCCGATGATTTGAAGTTGGGAGAGTGGGTCTTGGCCGTGGGTAATCCCTTCAACCTGACTTCCACGGTGACGGCAGGTATCGTCAGTGCGAAAGCACGTTCGATGGGTGCCAATTCCATAGAAAGCTTCATCCAGACGGATGCCGCCATCAACCGTGGTAATTCCGGTGGCGCGTTGGTCAATGCACGTGGAGAGTTGGTGGGCATCAATGCGATGATTTATTCCCAGACGGGTTCTTATACCGGTTATGGTTTTGCCATCCCGACGACCATAATGAACAAGGTTGTGGCCGACTTGAAGGAATTCGGTGTTGTACAACGTGCCCAATTAGGCGTGATGGGTAATGATGTGACCCGGTACATCGATGACGAGAAATCTAAGGGCAATGATGTGGATTTGGGTACGGTAAACGGCGTTTATGTGGCCGAAGTGCAGGATAACTCCACAGCTTCCGAGGCCGGATTGCGCAAGGGCGACGTGGTCATTGCTGTCAATGGTAAGGATGTAAAGAAGATGGCCGAGTTGCAGGAAGCCATCAGTACGATGCGTCCGGGCGACAAGGTGAAAATCACTTATATGCGTAACAAGAAGAAAGACACCGTGACAGCCGTGTTGCGCAACGCGCAAGGCAACACCAAGGTGTTGGAACAAATGGATATGGACCAGTTCGGTGCTGCCTTGAAGCCTTTGGACAGCGAGACCAAACGCCAGTTGAACTTGCCGAACGGTTTGGAGGTCGTAGCCGTGAAGAAAGGCAAAATGGCGGATGCCGGAGTAGAGAAAGGTTGGATTATCCTGCAAGTGAACGACAGGCCTATGAACACGATGGAAGATTTTGAAGAGGCTGTAAAAGAAGCCAACCGTTCTTCCGACCGTATCCTGTGGATTCGTGCCGTGACGCAAAGCGGACGGTTGAGAAGCGCAGTGGTGGAATTGGATGAGAAATAAACGGTGACGGGCTGACAGGCCTGGCTTGAAAGTCCGTCCCATCTTAGACAGAAGAACATAAGGACAAAGGAAGTTTGCGCCAGCAAGAAAATATCTGTTCTTATGTTCTTCTGTCTTGTTTTTATCTTTTTGACAATATGTCAACCTGCCTTTTGCGAGATTCGGCTATTCGTGAGCCGTGGCGGACGTGCACGGAAATACGCGAATCTCGTGCATTGTGTCGGGAGCAACGTGTAAGCGTTTCATGCCTTCTTTGTGCCATGGTGCCGGGACGAAAGGCCGCTCTTGCCGCAAGCGGAAAGGGGAGTGTAAGTTCGGAGCGTGTCCGGCCTGTCGTTTTGACATCTTTCTTTTGGCGACGGGAACGTGCCGAATAGAGAAAAAACGGGCTTCAACAGCCTCTCCGGACTTCGTTTTCAAGAAGGTTTTCGGCCGATAAGCGGAGGCCGTCTTCAAAATCTGCGGAGAAAAAAATTGTTTTCTCAGCCGAATGATTTTTCGTTCGCCTGAGATTGACGCGTGTTTTGGATTAAAAAAACAAAATAACGGGCTTGAAGTGTAAAAAGATGTATTTGATTTGATTCTGAAATGTGCGGAACGCGTGGTTTTTCATCCCGGAAAAATGGATAAAGGCTTTCGTTTTGTTAGTAAAAATGTGTAAGGGATGGCAGAATGAAAGTTTTGTCCCTGTCGCGTCAAAGACCTACGAAAATTCGGAGTGAAGAATGTAAGAGAGAAACAGGTTGCTTCGGTTTGATGTTTTGTATATATTTGTAAGCCACTTTATAATGGGTCGTTATGAGGAAGATTGGTAAGATGGTATCGGGGGCGGCTGTGCTGTTGATGTTGGCGGCGGCATGCGGGGGAAAGAAAGGACGTGGTGCGGATTTTTCGGAAGGGAAGAATCGCGATATAGAGGTGATAGACATCGACAAGGCCAAGCGAGAGAAAGCTTTGCTGTATTCTTCCATATTGGAAGAGCCGGACGTGATAGTCTTGGAAACCAATCCGGAATGTATTATTCAGGACGTTTCTGCCATAGATATATATGAAGGTAATATCTATATTTTGGATGATGAAGTGCCAGCCTTGTACGTATTCCGGCGAGACGGCTCTTTCTTAAGGCGGATAGGCCACCAAGGCCGGGGACACGGGGAATACCGTGAGCCTTCGGATTTTTCCATAGACCGCGAAAACGGCATCTTATACCTTTGGGACGGGGCTTTGTGCATGGCGCATAAATACAGTCTGCGAACCTATGAATATCTCTCTTCGGTAAGGACGAAGCGGAGCGGCTATCAGAGTTTTTGCATGCAGCTTGTCGGCGACAAGTTGTACGTGAACCGGACATCGTTGGATGCGGATGCCGGGAATTACCTGTTGATGGAAATAGACGAGAAGACGGGAGTGCAGACCGATTCCTGCCTGAAGGCTGACGATTACAACCGGGGGTGGAATTTTGCTTTGAGATTACCTTTTAGTTTCTTTTACTCCAAAAATACGGATGCGCCTAAGTATGTGGAAATGTTTTCCGATACGATTATGGCTGTCACAAAAGAGGGAATCAAGCCGTATTGTGTAGTGAAAAGTGAGGATTTTGTTTCAAAGAAACGGATGAAAAAACTTATCAGGGACTGCGGTCCGGGGGAAGAGTTTAATTATAATGTCTCCGATTTGCATGAGGAGGATTGTATATTCTGCATTTCCCGCTTTGTGGAGTTGGATGGAATGCTATCGTTCCAATATATGAAGGGAGGAGACAGACGTTATCTCCTTCACGATTTGAATACGAAAGAGACTTGGGTGGCGCCATCCTTTAAGGAGGACTATCTCTTCGAGAACAACAATATTCCCTTAGACATGTGTTACAGTGATGAGGAAGGCGTCCTGTCCGTCCTGCGCGTAGATGTTATTCCCTATTTTATCGAGAACGTCATCGACAAAGGGCGCTTGAATCCGAAAATCGACGAGTATGAAAAACTGATGGAGATAAAGGAAGATTCCAATCCGGTGTTGTTCTTTCACAAGTACAAATCAAGGAGCGAATGAACGGGTCGCGGTGCTCCGGACGGACAGAAGGTCGGGTTTCGGGCTTGGTTAAAGCGGAAATCCGGGCAGGCCGATTAATATTTATGCAAATATTTACGGCTTAATCCGGATTTTTTTGGTAACTTTGTGCGTTTAATATGTAGTAGGAGAATGAGACAGTTAAAGATTACCAAAAGTATCACCAATCGTGAGAGCGCTTCGCTTGACAAGTATTTGCAGGAAATCGGCCGTGAGGATTTGATTACGGTGGAAGAAGAAGTGGAATTGGCACAGCGCATTCGCAAAGGTGATCGTGTAGCACTCGAAAAACTGACACGTGCCAATCTGCGTTTCGTGGTTTCAGTGGCCAAACAGTATCAGAACCAAGGACTGAGTTTGCCGGACTTGATCAATGAGGGCAACTTGGGCTTGATAAAAGCTGCTGAGAAGTTCGACGAAACCCGCGGATTCAAGTTCATCAGTTACGCGGTGTGGTGGATTCGCCAGTCCATTCTTCAGGCTTTGGCGGAGCAGAGCCGTATCGTACGTTTGCCCTTGAACCAGGTCGGTTCACTGAATAAGATAAGTAAGGCATTCAGCAAGTTCGAGCAGGAGAATGAGCGCCGTCCGAGCCCGGAGGAGCTTGCCGACGAGCTGGAGATTCCGGTAGACAAGATTTCCGATACCTTGAAGGTGAGCGGACGCCATATTTCGGTGGATGCCCCGTTTGTGGAAGGAGAAGACAACAGTTTGTTGGACGTGTTGGTCAATGACGATTCTCCGATGGCGGACCGTACGTTGGTCAACGAGTCTCTCTCGCGTGAGATTGACCGTGCGTTGTCCACGCTTTCCGAACGCGAAAAGGAAATCATCCAAATGTTTTTCGGTATCAACCACCAGGAAATGACGTTGGAGGAAATCGGCGACAAATTCAATCTTACGCGTGAGCGCGTGCGTCAAATCAAGGAGAAAGCTATCCGGCGTTTGCGTCAGAACACGAAGAGTAAATTATTGAAGTCTTATCTCGGCTGATGCCGTGCGGAAGGGGTGGAATGATGAACTTGAACTTTAAACATTGGGGGCTGTTGGCCTGCTTGTTGGGGCTCGTAGGGATGTCTTTATCCGCGAAGGTGGAGCGGACTACGGTGTATATCTTCGGATTTTCGGCGTCTTTCACGGATTCGGTGGCATACATTACGGATGTCCAGCAATTGGATAGTGCTTACATCGAGACGAAGTATGATTTCCTGATGGACCGTGTGGTATACAGCGACCAGTTGCAGACCTATCTGGAAGCGGTAAAGCAAATGCCGAATTCTACATGCACAGTCTTTTTCCATACGAAAAAGAACAAGCTGATGGAAGAATATAATAAGATAAGGAAGCGTTATAGCGGTGACGAAAGTGTGATGTTGAAAGAGCTGACAGACGGAGGCTTTAAGTTCCAATCGCCTGTTTACGAGCCACCGGTCAAAGTCACGCCTGAGCCGGTTGAATCTAAGGCGGTGAAAAAAGAAAAGAAGCGGAAAGCTTCCAAAGACAAGCAGGAAAAATAGAAACAGATGGAATACCAATATAATATTGCGGGGCATCTGTGCCGGATTGTTTTCTGCGATGCAGGAAATGACAGCAGTTTGTTGCCTTCTTTTTCGCCATTCGAGAGCGAAGAAGAAGGCAATTTGTTATTTTGCCTTTCGGTGGATGATGCTTTTCGTTGGCCGGTGACGGGAGAAGAAGTCGGACAGTTCGATTGCGGTGGCAACAACTTCGGGGTTTACCGCCTGCCGGACGGGAGTTATCAATTTGAAATCTGCGATGAAAAGAAAGCCTTGTGTTGCTATTTGCAGGCTAACGCCGATTTTTCGGATTGTAGGGCCGCTTTGGTGGCAGAGAGCGATGCCGGGCGTAAGTTCGGGTTGAACAATGCCCTCATGTTGGTGTATGCCTTTGCTTCCGCACCGTATGCCACGTTGCTGATGCATGCTTCCGTAATCCGCAATGACGGCCGGGGATATTTGTTTCTGGGCAAGAGCGGGACGGGGAAGAGTACACATACACGGTTGTGGTTGAGCCACATCCCGGGTTCAGACTTGATGAACGATGACAATCCGGTGGTGAGAGTGGTGGAGGGGACGGTCTATGTCTACGGTTCTCCCTGGAGCGGGAAAACACCTTGTTACCGCCGGGTGTCTGCGCCGGTGGGAGCTTTTGTACAGTTGCGGCAATGTCCGGAAAACACGATTCGGAAAGAGAGCGTATTGGAAAGTTTTGCCTCGCTCTTGCCGTCCGTATCGACCATGAAATGGGACCGCCGTATTCATTCGGCGCATTGCGACACCATTTCGGACATCATCCGCCTTTCGCCGATATACCTTTTAGGATGCAGGCCGGATGAAGAAGCGGCCAGACTGAGTTTTCATACATTGACGGGACGATGAACAAGAGGGAGAATATGGACGGAATAGCGGTACGCCGGATGGAAGTCCCTAATGCCGTGTTGTTGGGACAGGTGAAAGAAGCTATCCGTGAGGGGCATACGGCAACTATTAATGTAAAAGGTTACAGTATGCGTCCCTTTTTGGAGCATTGCAGGGATAAGGTGCGTTTGGCATCGTTCACGGATTTGAAAGTGGGCGATGCCGTGTTGGCCGAATTTTCGCCGGATAAATATGTCTTGCATCGTATCATAGAGATTGATGGAGATGTCGTGGTGATGATGGGGGACGGTAACCTGAGGCACAAAGAGATTTGTTGCAAGGAGGATATAGTCGGGATTGTCACGCACTATATCCGGCGGGGCAAGACGATACCGGCATCCGACCCACGCCTGCAACGTCGCGTGCGGATGTGGCACAAGCTTCTGCCTGTGCGCCGTTATCTGTTATACATATATAGGATTAATCTTAAATTATCAAATTGGCTAAAATGAGAATCAAGGATGGTTTTGAACTGCGTGAGATTTGTGGGGAACATGTGATTCTGTCGCATGGGATGGACAATATTGATTTCAGCAAGATTATTTCACTGAATGAAACAGCGGCTTTCTTGTGGAAAGAGGCTGTGGGAAAAAAAGAAATCAGCGAAGAAGAACTGACGGCCACCTTGTTGGAGGCGTATGAGGTGGACGAGGAGACGGCTCGTAAGGACGTTGCGCAGGTGCTTGCCAAATGGAGAGAAATCGGGCTGTTGGCCTAATCGGACGGAGCTATGGATATAGAACAAATCAGGGCATACTGCCTCAGTAAGCCTCATGCCACGGAAGATTTCCCTTTCGATGAAACCACGCTGGTCTTTCGGGTCATGAATAAGATTTTTGCCAGTGTCGGTTTGGACAATGTGGATTGGTTTTGCCTGAAGTGCGATCCGGAGTATGCCATAGAGTTGCGTGAGCATTACACGGGGATTACGGGGGCATGGCATTGGAACAAGAAATATTGGAATCAGATTGCCATTACGCATGGCGACGTGCCTGATGCCTTGATACGCAGCCTGATAGACCATTCATACAATGAGGTGGTAAAGAAGTTGCCCCGCAAGCTTCGTGATCAGTTGAAGGAGGAGGAATAAACGGACTTATTCCTCCTTGTGGTCTTCACCTTTCAGTATGGGGAGTTGCCAATGGTATTTTACGGCCAACGTACGGATGGATATGACGATGATGGCGGAAAGGATGGCATTGACTTCGGCCTGAAGTCCCACAGAATAACCTATAATATAAACGATACCGCCGGCAATGCAGGCCATGGCATAAATGTCTTTGCGGAAAACGAGCGGTACTTCGTTAATCAGTATGTCCCGGATGACACCACCGGCGGCTCCTGTCACGCAGCCCATGATAACGGCTGTCCAGACAGGGTATCCCATGTTCAGTGTCTTTTCCAACCCCGTGATATTGAATAAGGCCAGACCGATGGTATCGAAGATAAACCAGGTGCTTTGTTGCCGTATGATTTTCTTTCCGAACAATATGACATAAAGTAGGGAAAGGCCGCAACAGATGATATACACGGGATTCGTCATCCAGAACGGAGGAATGCCCAGCATGATGTCGCGTATCGTACCGCCACCGACTGCCGTGGCCGTGCCTACGATATAAGCTCCGAACCAGTCGAACTGTTTGGCCGAAGCCAGACGGATACCCGAGATGGCAAATGCCATAGTTCCGATAAACTCTATCACGACGAAAGAGACCGGAAGCCGGAGGGTGGTCCCCATGACTTGCAGGAGGTGCAGGAGGTTTTCGGTCATGGATTCACGACGTTTTGCGGTTTTCCTTCAAGGAATGCGCGGATGTTTCGTTCACAGATGTCCATGAGTCTCAGGCGGGCTTCCCGTGTGGCCCAAGCGATATGCGGGGTGAGGTAGGCATTAGGAGCCGAAAGCAGGGGATGGTCTGCCGAAGGCGGTTCGGTGCTTGTCACGTCTGCACCGTATGCGGCAAGGGTATTGTTTCTCAGGGCTTCGGCTACCGCCTCTTCGTCCACTAACGGGCCGCGTCCGGTATTGATAAGGATGGCTCCCGGTTTCATAAGCGCCAAGGTGTGTGGGTTCACCAAATGGTGAGTCTCCGGGGTGAGCGGACAGTTCAGGCTGATGACATCGCACGCGGAGAACAGCTCTTCCATTGTGGACTTCCGAATGTCGGTACCCAACTGAAGAGGGCTTTTGGAGGTGCAGGCATATACTTCCATGCCGAAAGCCAAGGCTATGCGTGCGGTAGCCATGCCGGTATGTCCGAGTCCCACGATACCCATTTTCTTACCGGCCAGCTCCATGAGGGGCGTGTCCCAATAGCAAAAGTCCGGATTGCGGCTCCAACGTCCCTTGCGGTTTTCTTCGGCATAATGTTCCACGCGGTTGGTAATGGCCAACAGGAGGGCGAAGACCATTTGGGCTACCGAACGGGTACTGTATGCCGGGATGTTGCAAACGGGAATCCCGTGTTTGCGGGCAGCTTCGATGTCTACCACGTTGTAGCCCGTAGCCAATATGCCGATATATTTCAGATCCGGCAAACGGCCGATGTGTTCGGCTGTGATGAGGGTCTTGTTGGTCAACAAGATATCCGCTCCTTCGGTGTGTGCATAAAATTCTTCGGCCGAAGTCCGTGGAAACACTGTCAGTTCTCCTAATTGTGCGATAGGTTCCCAGGAAAGGTCGCCGGGGTTTAAGCCGTAGCCGTCTAATACAGTTATTTTCATAGGTTTCTGTTTTATTTTCCGTTAATCTTGAAATTCATGCGGCGGTAACCGACCAGTTTGTCATAACGCCCTCCGTTAGGACGATGGTATACCAAGATGATGTATTCGTTTTCCGTCTCATAAAAGTTCCCGTCCGTCCGTCCGCTGTTTCCTTGGGTTTCACCGTCCGGCACGAAGAGATAATTATAATTGTAATATCCTTGTTTCAGGAGAGCGGTGGCTTCGTAGGCCTGTGTTTCCCGGTTGTATGTCATGCGGTATTCGGGGATGAAGCGGTTGTAAGTCCATTCGCCGTTCAGGTAGACTTCTCCGCCGGGCAGTTGAGGACTTTTCAAGGTGAAATGCGTGAATACATAGTCGCAAGTGGTGGCCACGTCTTCGTCATCGCTGTTGCGGATGATAAAGGCACCGTTTTGGTCTTCGTCATACAGATAATTCCGGGCGGTTTGATTGGGATAGAGCGTGGCGTGGTAATACGGGTCGAACCATTCCATCCTGTCTACGTTCAGTGTAGGGATATGTACGTCCAGAATCTCAAATTTGTGGTATTCGTTGCCGGCCGGGAAAATCAGTTGGCGGTTGTGCGTGAATTCAATCTTATTGGCCGCCTGGATGTTGGGCTTGGGATTGACCACACAGTTATCCCACCGGCGGTTTTGCATCACTACGGTTTTCAGTTCACGATGCGGGTCGATGACTTTTACCAGTCCGTAGTTGACGGAGAAATCCACTTGCTGGTGGGATTTGTTGAAGTCTATGTCCGTATTGGTACTGACGGTAGCTCCTATTCCTACGCCCGGTTCCACCAGACTGAAACAGGCCGTAAGGACGGGTACAGGTTCGTCGCCCTCGTCGTTATAGACCGTGAGTTTATAGTTGCCGGATAGCTTGAGCGAAATGTTTTCGTTCGGAATCCGTAGCGAGTAATGGGTGTAAAGCACGGTCGTATTGAAGCTTTTCTCGTAGTCTTCTATCGGTTCTCCGTTGAACCCGTTCATGTAATCGGATTCAAAGATTTCTGTCGATGGAGACCAGTCTGCATTGCAATGTTCCACCTTATATATATAACGGTGGTATTCGTGTGAGAACTCGTCGAAACCGATTTCCAGATGATTCCCTCCCCCCAAGTTCATGATGGGAGGCAGCAACGGGTCATCGTTTACTACCACTTGCAGAGTGTGCAGTTGACGGTCCAGGATTTCATGCCGTTGTGCAGTTATTGCCGATGCACAACATAGCAGGCTTAAGAGTACGGTTATCTTTTTCATACTGCAAAATTACGCTTTTTTTTCGGATGCCTTATCAAGTTTTTATCTTAACTTTGTCTGCAACCTTTTAAAATGATATGATGTCACATCGAATGTTAGGACTGTTTGTCGGAGGGGCGATGATATGTCCTTTAAGTCTGTCGGCACTGACTTATACGAAAGCGGATTCGTTGAAAGTGGTACAACTCCTTGATGCTGGAAAAAAACAAACGAGAGGAACGGACCTGACTTTGTTTTTTGCGGAGCAATTCATCGGGGTGCCTTACGTGGCTTCCACTCTCGAAGTAAATCCGGATGAAGAATTGGTCGTCAACTTACGTCAGTTGGACTGTACGACGTTGGTTGAGAATGTGGTGGCTTTGACTTTGACCGTGAGAGACGAGCATCCCACATTTGTTTCTTTTTGCCGTAATCTGGAGAAAATACGTTACAGCGGAGGACGGTTGAACGGCTACTCTTCCCGTAACCATTATTTTAGCGAATGGATAGCGAGTAACGAAAGTCTGGGCGTCGTGAAGGAAATAAAAGGAGAAAAAGGTAAGGGATACCGGCCTTTTATTGCCGTACAACGTCTGCGTTTGGATTATATGAGTACGCATCCCGCTGCATATCCGATGTTGAAAGGAAGGGCAGGCGAGATAAGCCGTATCCGTAGAAATGAACAAAAATTGGCAAATGTTTCAGTGAGGTACGTACCTTTGTCGTTGTTGGATAAGGGAAAGGATGTATTGGGAACGATTCACGACGGTGACATTTTAGCTATCGTGACCCGAAAGAAAGGGCTGGATACCTCGCATTTGGGATTTGCCGTGTGGCAGAAAGGGCACCTTCATCTGCTCAATGCTTCCAGTATCCATAAGAAAGTGGTTTTGGAATCCATGACATTGAGCGAGTACATGAAAAAACACCCCTCCCAATTAGGAGTGCGGGTGGTACGTGTCATTTGAACAGGTCGATATGTTTCATCTGCCGCATGATAGCCGTCTGCCGTTTCAACATGTACCGTGACGGATTTTTGGAACTGTATTTGAGCGGATTGGGTAATGTGGCGGCTATCAGCGCACAGTTGGCACGCGTGAGTTTCTCGGCAGGACGCCCGAAATGTTGTTGTGCCACAGCTTCGGCACCATATATGCCGTCGCCCATTTCGATGGAGTTCAGGTAGACTTCCATAATCCGTTGTTTGCTCCAGCATAATTCGATTAAAGCCGTGAAGTATGCCTCCAGTCCTTTTCTGACCCAAGAGGAAGTCGGCCATAAAAACACGTTTTTGGCAGTTTGCTGGCTGATGGTGCTGCCTCCGCGCCGGCGTTTTCCCGCCATGCGCTCTTCTACGGCATTTTGGATTTCCACCACATCGAAACCGTGGTGTTGGAGAAACCGTTGGTCTTCGGAAGCCATGACGGCTACGGGCAAGTATTTGGACATTTCATCCAAAGGAACCCAATGGTGTTTCAACCTGATTTTTTCGCCTCGGCCGACCTGTTGTGCACAGCGGATGAACATGAGCGGGGTGACAGGTACGGGGACAAAGCGGTAGAGAATAACAAAAAAGATTGTACTCCCGAAGAACGAGAGTACAATCCATTGAATCAGTTTCTGAATTCTTTTCATCTGTCTGATTAGTTGCCTGCCTGAGCTTGGGCTTCCTGAATCATTTTTTCACTGGCATACAAATAAACTTCCACACGACGGTTCTGCTCGCGTCCGGCAGCCGTACTGTTGTCAGCTACGGGGTCAGCTTCTCCCAAGCCTTCTACCGATGTTATCTGTGTCGGGGAAACTCCGCATTGTTTCAGGTAATTGGAAACAGAATTGGCCCGTTGTAACGACAGGTCCATATTCTTTTGCACGCTTTGGGCGGCTGTGCTGTTTTTCCATCCTTGATTGTCGGTGTACCCTTTAATCGCCACGTCCATATCCTTGTTTACATTCAATACCGTGCTGGCAAATTTGGCCAATGAGGCGGTTGCATTACTGCTTAAAGCCGAACTGCTGGTATTGAACAGAATCCCGGAGTCGAATGTTACTTTCACCGCTTGCAGACCGTTAGCGTCGGTTACGCTTTCCACTTGCGCGTTTTCCACTTGTTGAGCCGCAGCTTTGGCTTTATCCATTTTCTTTCCGATCAATGCACCTACACCAGCGCCCACGGCTACGCCTACAGCAGCACCGATACCGGCTCCTTTACCTTTATTGCTGGATGCCAAGGTTCCAATCAATGTACCCAAGGCAGCACCACCGCCGGCACCGATCAGCGACCCCTTGCCGGTATTGTTCATGTTTCCTCCACAACTGCTTAAAAGCATACCTGCACTCAGTACGAGTGCACAAAACTTCAATCCTTTCATAGTTATAACTTTTTTAAAATCTAAATCACAAGCAAAATTAGATATTTTCTGCCGAATAACCGCATGAAAAGGAAACTTTTTGCTAATTTTGCAAACTGTTTATAGATATTGATTATGGCTAAGGAACTTAAAGATTTGACCAAAAGAAGTGAGAATTATTCTTCATGGTATAACGAATTGGTGGTGAAAGCCGATTTGGCCGAACAGTCGGACGTAAGAGGATGTATGGTGATAAAGCCTTATGGTTATGCCATTTGGGAGAAGATGCAGCGGGTATTGGATGATAAATTCAAGGAGACCGGCGTGCAAAACGCTTATTTCCCGCTGCTGATTCCTAAATCGTTTCTGAGTAAAGAGGCCGAACATGTAGAGGGATTTGCCAAGGAATGTGCCGTGGTGACGCACTATCGCTTGAAGACCAACGAGGACAAGACCGGCGTGGTGGTAGACCCGGCGGCCAAGCTCGAGGAGGAACTGATAATCCGTCCTACTTCCGAGACTATCATTTGGAATACTTATAAAAATTGGATTCAGAGCTACCGCGACCTGCCCATCCTTTGCAACCAATGGTGCAATGTGATGCGTTGGGAAATGCGTACCCGGCTTTTCCTCCGCACGGCCGAGTTCTTATGGCAAGAAGGACATACGGCACATGCCACGCGTGAAGAAGCTGAGGAACGTGCCAAGCAGATGTTGAAAGTATATGCCGATTTTGCCGAGCAATACATGGCCGTGCCCGTCGTGCAGGGCGTGAAGAGCGAGACGGAACGTTTTGCCGGCGCTTTGGACACTTATACCATCGAAGCCATGATGCAGGACGGGAAAGCTTTGCAGAGCGGTACGTCGCATTTTTTGGGACAGAACTTCGGAAAGGCATTTAATGTGCAGTTTATCAATAAAGACAATAAGTTGGAATATGCCTGGGCTACTTCCTGGGGAGTGTCCACCCGTTTGATGGGTGCGCTCATCATGACGCATTCCGATGACAACGGTTTGGTATTGCCGCCGAAGTTGGCTCCCATTCAAGTGGTCATTGTTCCTATATATAAGAATGCGGAACAGCTGAAAGCCATCGACGAAAAAGTGGAAGGCATCGTTGCCCGTCTTCGTGCATTGGGCATTTCCGTTAAGTATGACAATGCCGACAACAAGCGTCCCGGCTTCAAGTTTGCCGATTATGAGCTGAAAGGTGTGCCGGTGCGTTTGGTCATGGGAGGGCGCGATTTGGAGAATAATACGGTAGAGGTCATGCGACGCGACACGTTGGAGAAGGAAACCCGTACGTGCGACGGCATCGAGGACTATGTAAAGACTTTGTTAGACGAAATACAAGATAACATCTACGCCAAGGCAAAATCCTATCGTGATGCTCATATTTATGAATGTGACAATTACGAAGAATTCAAGGAGCGCGTAAAAGAAGGCGGTTTCTTCCTTTGCCATTGGGACGGCACGGCCGAAACGGAGGCAAAAATCAAAGAAGACACGCAAGCCACTATCCGTTGCGTGCCGTTTGAGTTCGAGCAGACTCCGGGTGTGGATATGGTGAGCGGGAAACCGGCCAAATGCCGTGTACTGATTGCCCGTTCGTATTAAGAGCGATATTTTTTTGTTTTCATGGTTGTTGGCGGCCACGGACTTTTTCTCAAGGAAAGTTCGTGGCCACTCTTGTTTGCGTAGGTTTAACAGGTGATAATATTAGTTAAACGACAAGTTTTCTTCCGGAGATTTTATGGTATCCTTCATACAAATCTCTATCTTTGCTCATGAATTAACATCATTGTTAGACATTAAAGTTGTTATGAGCAAGAAAGATAATACGGAACAAGCGATATTGCAGACGGCCGAGACAGAGTTTCTGGACAAAGGTTTTGCACTGGCCAAAACTACCGAAATCGCAAAACAGGCGGGAGTAACGCACGCCATGTTGCATTATTACTATCGCACAAAAGAAAAACTGTTCGAACGGGTTTTTCAAGAGAAAGTGGATTTGATGGCCCATTCCTTAGTGGCTACCTTGGACGACGGAAAGCCGTTTCTGAAACAGATGGAAGATTTGACGGGGGCTCACTTCGATTTTATAGCAGAAAACCCGAAGTTGCCGTTTTTTCTTCTGAACGAGATTCATCTGAATGAAAAGCGCAGAGAGCTTTATCTTCCGGTATTGTCGAGCGCGGTGCGGAACACGTTGCAAAATGTGAAAAGACGATTGGAACAAGCCGTGAAGCGCGGCGAGGTACGTCCCATAAGGACGGCCGACCTGATGTTTTCCATCTTCTCGCTGAATGTAATGTCTTTTGTGGGACAGTCGCTTGTCCAACAGGCATTCGATTTAGACCGGGAAGACGTGCGGCAGTTCATCTTGCAGCGACGGGCAGAGAACATTGAAATGATATTAAGCAGACTTAGGAAATAAAGAAGGATATGAAACGGATTTTCGTATGGGCCGTAGGGATGTGCGCCGTTTATGGGACGGTGTCGGCTCAACTGACTTTGGAAGAGTGTTACCGTGCAGCACGGGAGAATTATCCTTTGGTGCGGCAGTTCGATTTGATTGAGCGTACAAAGGATTTCACTGTGGAGAATGCGGCGAAAGGCTATTTTCCCCAACTGAGCTTTTCGGGAAAGGCTTCATACCAGTCGGACGTGACGAAGATGCCCTTTAGCATTCCGGGAGTAGAGTTCGGTTTGGACAACGACCAGTATCAACTGGTATTGGAACTGAACCAGACGGTTTGGGACGGAGGAGTCGTACGTAACCGTAAAGAGGAGGCCCGGGCCAAATCCGATGTGCAGAAAGGACAACTGGAAGTAAACCTTTATGCGTTGAACGACCGGGTGAACCAATTATTCTTCGGTATGTTGCTCATAGACGCCCAGTTGGCACAGAATGCCTTGTTGCAAGCCCAGTTGGCACGCAACCATGGCCAGGTGAGTGCGTGCATGCAGCAAGGGGTGGCCAATCAGACCGATTTGGATGCCGTAGCGGTGGAACAGTTGAATGCCCGGCAGACAGAGAGTGAGCTACGTGTCAATCGTAAAGCGTATGCCGAGGTGCTGGGACTGCTGACCGGTCGGAAAGGCATTGATGCGGAACGGTTGGTCAAGCCGTCCGTCACCGTGGAGCCGTTGGAAGAAAACCGTAGGCCGGAATTATCGCTTTACGAATCGCAGCGGCGGCAGTTGTCCGTGCAGGAGAAAGGTTTGACAGCCCGTTATATGCCCAAGTTGGGAGTATTCGCACAAGGGGCTTACGGCGACCCCGGACTGAATATGCTGAAGGGCGGATTCGAGCCTTATTATATAGCCGGTGTGCGGTTGAGTTGGAACATCAGCGACTTGTACACGCGGAAGAACGACAAAAGGCTGTTGGCTGCAAGTCGCGACGACATCGACGTGCAGGAGGCGGTATTCCGGTTGAACAACCGGATGGAAACGGCGCAGCAGTGGCGCACGGTGGAGAAAATAGATACCTTGATGAAGAATGACGATGAGTTGATAAGGTTACGCACCAATATCCGGAAGTCGGCCGAAGCCAAGGTCGCGAACGGCACGCTCACCGTGACGGAAATGTTGCGTGAAGTGACGGCCGAAGATCAGGCCAAGCAGACCAAGGCCTTGCACGAGATACAGCGCTTGCAAGCCTTATATGATATCAAATATACGATGAATCATTAAAAACAGAATGAATATGGACATTTGGAATAAGTTATGGCGGGGCGGGCTGGACAGTTCGGTCGCCGTGGGAAAGACGGGGTATGGATTCAAACGGGGAGCCCGGGACATTTGCGGCGTGGCCTTGTTGGGATTGCTTGCGGCGTGTAGCGGGACAGACACGGATTTCGACGCTACCGGAATCTTCGAATCCACGGAAGTCATCGTATCGTCCGAAGCCAACGGTAAAATCATGGCGTTGAATCTGGAAGAAGGTGATTTGTTGGAGCAGGGGCAACAAGTGGGATATGTGGATTCCGTGCAGCTTTACCTGAAGAAGTACCAACTGGAAGCCCAAGTACGTTCCATCGGTAGCCGTAGGGCGGACGTGGCCAAGCAGGTGGCGGCCACTCGGGAACAGATCGCAAAGGCCGAACTGGAAAGAAAGCGCAGCCTGAATCTGTTGGCGCAGAATGCCGGTACGCAAAAGCAGGTGGACGATGTGGAGTCGCAACTGGCTGTGCTGAAAAAGCAGTTGGAAGCCCAGTTGTCTACTTTGAATCTCGGCAACCAAGGCGTAACGGAAGAAGGGGATGCCGCAGAGATACAGATACGGCAGATAGAAGACCAACTGGAGAAATGCCGTATCGTCAGTCCCATTTCCGGTACGGTGCTGACGAAGTATGCCGAACGGGGCGAAGTGACGGCCCAAGGCAAACCCTTGTTCAAAGTGGCGGACATGAAGCATGTCTTTTTGCGGGCGTATGTGAGCGGCGACCAACTCTCTACAGTAAAACTGGGGCAAACGGTGAAAGTCTATGCCGATTACGGGGCGGAAGACCGTAAGGAATACAAGGGAAAAATCACGTGGATATCCGGACAGGCCGAGTTTACGCCTAAGACCATACAGACGCGTGACGAACGGGCGAATCTGGTGTACGCCGTGAAAATAGCCGTGGAAAACGACGGCTTGCTGAAGTTGGGCATGTATGGCGAAGTCAAATTCAACTAAGGTGTCATGGAATCCATTGTGAAGGTAGAGGGCGTGTCCAAACATTACGGCAGCGTACAGGCTTTGGACGACGTTTCTTTCGAGGTCAGGCCCGGAGAAATCTTCGGACTGATAGGACCGGACGGAGCCGGGAAAAGCACGCTGTTCCGCATGTTGGCCACTTTGCTGTGTCCGGAGAGCGGGCGGATTACGGTGGACGGGCTGGACGTTGTGGGGGACTACCGCAAGTTGCGTGCTTGCGTCGGTTATATGCCGGGCCGGTTTTCCCTGTATCCCGACCTGACGGTGGAGGAGAACCTGAACTTTTTTGCCACGCTGTTCGGTACGTCCGTACGTGAGAATTACCATCTGGTGGAAGATATATACAAGCAGATCGAGCCGTTCAAAACCCGCCGTGCAGGGAAACTTTCCGGCGGGATGAAACAAAAACTGGCGTTGAGCTGTGCGTTGATTCATAAACCGGTGGTCTTGTTGTTGGATGAGCCGACCACGGGAGTCGACCCTGTCTCGCGCAAGGAATTTTGGGAAATGTTGCGGCGGCTGAAGCGGGAAGGCATCACCATCATCGTCTCTACGCCTTATCTCGACGAGATACGGAGTTGCGACCGTATGGCATTCCTCTACGGCGGTGCGGTCAAGGGGATAGATACCCCCGCCGTCATGTTGGAACGGTTTGCCGACATCCTGTGTCCGCCGGGGTTGCAACGCGAACCGGCCGGAGTCCGGTCGGAATGTGCCATCGAGGTGCACGATTTGGTGAAACGGTTCGGGACGTTCACGGCTGTAGACCACATTTCCTTCCGTGTGGGGAAGGGCGAAATCTTCGGTTTCCTCGGGGCGAACGGGGCAGGCAAGACCACAGCCATGCGCATGCTGTGCGGCCTGTCTTATCCCACGTCGGGCACGGGGCGCGTGGCCGGTTTCGACATCAACACCCAGCAGGAAGAAATCAAGAAACATATCGGTTATATGAGTCAGAAATTCTCGTTGTACGACGACCTGAAGGTGTGGGAAAACATTCGCCTGTTTGCCGGTATCTACGGACTTTCGGACGAGGTGATAGCCCGTCGCACGGACGAAGTGCTGCATACGTTGGGACTGGAAGCGGAGCGGAACACGATGGTCAAATCGTTGCCCTTGGGATGGAAACAAAAGTTGGCTTTCTCCGTGGCCACGTTCCACCGTCCGGACATCGTGTTCCTCGACGAACCGACCGGAGGGGTCGACCCTAAGACGCGACGCCAGTTCTGGGAACTGATCTATCAGGCTGCCGACCAGGGTATCACCATCTTCGTCACGACGCACTATATGGACGAGGCCGAATTTTGCGGTCGCGTGTCCATCATGGTGGACGGGAAGATACGGGCATTGGATACGCCCGAAGGCTTGAAGCGCACTTTCGGCGAGAAAGACATGGACGGAGTGTTCCACCGTTTGGCCCGTGAGGCCACACGTAATGCAGAAATTTACGGGTAAGAGAGCGCAGACCGAACTTGTTCGGTGTCTGCCGAGCGTGAGCAAATTATTCAATAAAGATGAAACAGTTTTGGGCTTTTATCAAGATAGAATTTTTCCACATCTTCCGCGACCGGCGGACGATGTTGATTTTGTTGGGCATGCCGGTGTTGCAAATCATTTTGTTCGGTTTTGCCATCACCACCGAACTCAACCACAGCCGCGTGGCCGTGCTCGATCCGTCGAAAGACGCCGTCACCACGCGCATTACGGAGCGGATAGACGAAAACCGTTATTTTTCGGTCGTGAAAGAATTGTCTTCGGCCTCCGACATCGAAACCGTGTTCCGGCACGATGAAGCGGACATCGTGGTGGCCTTCACTCCGGATTTCGATGCCAATCTGTCGACGGGAGAGGCAGGCATACAACTGGTGGTGGATGCCACGGATCCGAACACGGGCAACATGATGGCCGGTTACGTGCAGGGCATTGTCGGGCAAGCCTTGCAATCAGGGACGCAATCAAGCCCTATCGTGCAGACCCATCTCTTGTTCAATCCTCAGATGAAGAGCGCCTACAATTTCGTACCCGGCGTGATGGGGTTGATATTGATGCTGATTTGTGCGATGATGACTTCCATTTCTATTGTACGAGAGAAAGAGACCGGTACGATGGAAGTCCTGTTGGTGTCGCCTATCCGGCCTATTTTTATCATTCTGGCCAAGGCCGTACCCTACTTGGTACTTTCTTGCGTCAATCTGGCCACGATATTGCTGCTGTCGGTCTACGTGCTGCACGTGCCGGTGGAGGGAAGCCTCTGGACGCTGTCTTTCTTGAGCCTCCTTCTGATTGCGGTGGCTCTGTCTTTGGGATTGCTCATTTCATGTGTGGTACAAAACCAAGTGGCGGCCATGATCGTGTCGGGTATGGGACTGATGATGCCTGTCATGTTGCTTTCAGGCATGATTTTTCCCATAGAGAGCATGCCGGCCGTCCTGCAGTGGATTTCCAATATCATTCCGGCAAGGTGGTACATACAGGCCGTAAAGAAGGTGATGATAGAAGGCTTGGGCATGGCCGCCGTATGGCATGAGGCGTTGATACTGTCCGGCATGGCGGCCTTGCTCATCGGGCTGAGCTTGAAGAAGTTCAAGGAGCGGCTGGAATAATACGGACGTAAAAAAGGAAAACTTATGGTACTGAAATATTTGATAGAAAAGGAGTTCAAGCAAATGCGGAGGAATCCCATCATTCCCCGGCTCATTTTGGTGTTTCCCTGCATGATGATGATTCTGATGCCGTGGGCTGCCAATCTTGAAATCAAGTACAACAACCTGGCTGTGGTAGACCTGGACCATTCTGCCTTGTCGCGCCGTCTGGTGGAGAAAGTGGCCTCCACGGATTATTTCAATTTGGTGGAGAACGCGCCGGATTACGGCCGTGCATTGGAGAGCGTGGAGCGCGGAGAGGCGGATGTCATTTTGGAGATTCCGCGTGACTTTGCCAAATCTTTAGGTACGGGGCGCCCCGTGGAACTTCAGATTTCGGCCAATTCCATCAACGGGACCAAGGGCGGACTGGGCAGTTCTTACCTTTCTACGGTGGTAAACGATTTCGTGAATCAGGAATTGGGAGGCACGGGTATGGCCCGTTTGTCCGTACTTAACTTGTATAATCCGCATCTGAATTATAAAGTGTTCATGGTACCGGCTTTGCTCATCATGATGCTGACGTTGCTTTGCGGCTTTCTTCCTGCATTGAATATCGTGAGCGAAAAAGAGGTGGGCACGATTGAACAGTTGAACGTCACGCCGCTCAACAAGTTCGTGTTCATCCTGGCTAAATTGGTGCCTTACTGGATTGTGGGGCTGGTGGTCCTGTCCATCGGCTTGGTGTTGTCCGCCGTGCTCTACGGCATTGTGCCGTCAGGCAGTTTGTGGCTGATATATTTCTTCTCGTGCATCTACATTCTTACGATGTCGGGTTTCGGACTGATTATTTCCAATTATTCCGCCACGATGCAACAGGCCATGTTCGTCATGTTTTTCTTCCTGATGGTATTCATCCTGATGAGCGGCCTGTTCACCCCCGTGCGCAGCATGCCGGACTGGGCGCAGTGGATAGCGGCTTTCAATCCGTTGACCTATTTTATTCAGGTCATGCGTATGATTTTCCTGAAGGGGTGCGGGCTGACCGACTTGTGGCCGCAGTTCGGCAAGATGCTGTGTTTCATGTCGGTGTTTGCCGGAGTAGCCGTGTGGAGTTACCGGAAGACAAATGCCTGATAGCCCGAGCCGGTCATGTATGGCGATGGATGGCCTGTCGAATGATTTACAAAACCAAGCCGTGTGGAGTATTTGGGCTTTAAATGTATAAACAACTGGTAGACAGTGTAATAAACAACGCCTTGCAGGGGGTATGACAGTCTCTGCAAGGCGTTGTTTTTTTCTGCGCCAAACGATTTTTCAATCTCAGGCGAACGATTTTTCAATCTCCTGAGATTGATTTTCCGTTCTGCGGCGAACGATTCGGGCGTTGAATTTCCTTTACGGATTCTATAGCATGAGGAGATTTTCCGGCATGCGGAAGCCCCGCAGGAAGTCTTCTATGCGCATCCTTTTCTTGCCCGTCAGTTGGATTTCCTTCAGACGAAGGTAGCCTCCGTCGACGGCCACTTTCAGATAGGTCTTTCCGTCGCTGACCACTTTGCCCGCCGGTTCGTGGCACACACACGACTCTTTCTCCGTTTCGTATATTTTAAGGGTATAAACCTTGCCTGTGGCTTCGTCCTTCATCTCGCTCCAGGCTGCCGGATAAGGCGACAAGCCCCGTACGAAGTCGTACAACGGTTTGAGCGGCCGGCCTTGCCAATCCATCTTGCACGTCTCCTTGAAGATTTTGGGAGCCGGGTGCAACGGGCCTTCCACCGCCATCTCTTCTTGCGGTATGGGGCGGATGGTATCTGTCAGTATATGGTCTACCGTCTCCACCACCAACCGGCCGCCGAGTTCCATCAGTTTGTCGTGCACCACGCCCACATTGTCGGTATCCGCAATCGGGATGCGCACTTGTTGAATGACTTCGCCGGTGTCGATTTCATGTTTGAGGAAGAACGTGGTGATGCCCGTTTCCGTTTCGCCGTTGATGACTGCCCAGTTGATGGGGGCGGCCCCACGGTATTGCGGCAACAACGACGCGTGCAGGTTGAATGTGCCCATGGGAGGCATGTTCCACACCACTTCGGGCAACATGCGGAAAGCCACCACGATTTGCAGGTCGGCACGCAGGGAGCGGAGTTCTTCCACAAAGGCTTCGTCTTTCAGCTTGACCGGTTGCAAGACACGCAGGCCGTGTTCCACGGCATACTGTTTCACGGGGCTGGCTTGCAGTACGTCCTGATGACGGCCCATCGGTTTGTCCGGCATGGTGACGACACCGACCACGTTGTAACCTCCTTCTACCAAACATTTCAGGCTCTCCACCGCAAACTCCGGCGTGCCCATATATACAATTCTCAAATCTTCTTTCTTTTTCATGTCTTTAGTTTTTAGTCGTCGGATAAGTCGGCCAGGGTCTTACGGTAAAGGGTCAGCACGTGCGACTTGCGGATGAAGCCCATGAACGTGCCTTCCGTGTCTACTACCGGGAGCGTCCAGGCCTGAGTCTTGTCGAACGTGAGCAGCACCACGTCCATGGAGTCGTCGATGTTCAGGCGGGCCACCGGCTCTTTCATCAGTTGGCCGATTTGGAAACGGTGGTACAATTCCTGCCGGAACATGATGGGGCGGACATCGTCCAGATAGATGATACCCACCAGACGGTGCTGACGGTCCACCACCGGGAACACATCGCGGCGCGAAGCCGAGATGGTTTTTACCAATTCGCTCAAATCCATGTCCGGATACAGGTATTCGTCGTATTTCTCGATGACCGAGTCGAGGCTCATCAGCGTGAGTATGGCACGGTCTTTATGGTGCGTGAGCAACTGGCCTCTTTTGGCCAAACGCATGGAATAGATGCTGTGGGGCTCGAAAGAAATAATGGTCAGGTAGGCACAGACGGACACGATCATCAGGGGCATGAATAGCTGATAGCCTCCGGTGAGTTCCGCGATAAGGAATATGCCTGTCAGCGGGGCGTGCATGACGCCGCTCATCAGTCCCGCCATGCCGATCATGGCAAAATTCCGTTCGGGCAAGTAAATGCCCAGACAACGGTAGAAGTTCCAAAGGCGGGCGAAAATAAAGCCTGAGATACAACCCAAAAACAGGCTGGGGGCGAAAATACCGCCACAACCTCCGCCGCCGTTGGTGGCCGTGGAGGCGAAGACTTTGAAGATAAGCACCAACGCCAGGTAAAGCAACAACAGGTTGCCGTGTCCGTAGAACAACGAACTGTCCATCGCCGTGTCCCAGTCTTTCGCGCTGTTTCCGTTAAGCAGCAGGTTGATAAGGTCGTAGCCTTCTCCGTACAACGAAGGGAAAAGATAGATGAGGATGCTCAGCGTGGCTCCGCCGATGAGGAGCTTGACGTAAGGATTGGAATATTTGCGGAAGATGTCTTCCAGCGAGTTCATCGTGCGGGTGAAATAAAGCGATACCAGTCCGCAGAAGATGCCCAAAAGGATGTAGGCCGGTATCTTGTCTACGGCGAATCCGTTTTGCAGATGGAATTCAAAAATAGTATTCGTACCCGATACGGCGAATGTCACTCCGGCGGCCGTCACGCATGAAATCAGCAAAGGCAGCAAAGCTCCCATCGTGAGGTCTATCATGAGGACTTCGAGGGTGAATACAAGCCCGGCAATCGGGGCTTTGAAGATGCCTGCCACGGCACCCGCCGCTCCGCAACCCACCAAAAGCATCAGTGTCTTGCTGTTGATGCGGAACAGGCGTCCGAGATTGGAACCGATGGCCGAACCGGTGAGCACGATGGGGGCTTCTGCTCCTACGGAACCTCCGAACCCGATGGTAATGGCACTGGCGATGACGCTCGACCATGTGTTGTGCGCCTTGATTTTACTCTGTTTGCGTGCGATGGCAAAGAGAATCTTGGTGACACCGTGGCTGATGTCGTCCTTTACGACGTAGCGGACGAACAGTCCCGTCAGGAAAATACCGATGACGGGATACACCAGATAAAGGGCGTTGGAACCGGTGGCGTCGAAACGGTAGGTCAGGAGGTATTGTATCTGATGGATGAGCCACTTCAGGAAGAGACCGGCGAAAGCGGTCAGTATGCCGACCACAAAGCTAATCATCAGAATGAATTTCTGTTCGCTGAAGTTCATCCGTCGCCAGATGAACAAGCGTTCGAAAAATGTGAAATTCCTTTTTACCGCGTACATGATTTTTTCTGCTTATTTCCTGATAATGGCTACTTCGCCGTCCGAACCCAGTTTGATGATACTGCTGGGAACGGCTTTCGTTTTTTCCTTCCGGCGGCTTTGTACAATGTAGTCTACCGCATTTTTTATTTCGTCGCTGATGTCGTCGAAACAAGCCGGCGAAGGCTCGCCGCTCACGTTGGCCGAGGTGGACACGACGGCTTTCTGGAAACGGTAACACAACTGGCGGCTGAATTCCTCACGGGTGACGCGGATGCCTACACTGCCGTCTTCGGCCAGCAAGTTGGGGGCCAGGTTCTTGGCCTTGTCGAAAATGATGGTGAGCGGACGGGTGGCATATTCTATCAAGTCCCAAGCCACGTTGGGCACGTCGCTTACGTAACGCTGCAACCGGTGGTCGGAGTCTACCAGGCAAATGAGTGCCTTGCTGTCGTCGCGCTTCTTGATGTCGTACACACGACGGACAGCCTCTTCGTTGGTGGCATCGCAGCCGATTCCCCATATCGTGTCCGTAGGGTAGAGGATGACGCCGCCCCGGCGCATGACCTCTACCGCCTGTCTGATGTCTTCTTCTTTATTCATGTCCGTATGTTCGGTTTAAACTTTAAAATTCACTGGTGAAATGGAATTTGATGTGCTCGAAATCGTTCTGGGCCATCTGAAGCACGTAGTTGCTGTCGGCCAAGAAAACGTCGCGGCCTTCACGGTCCTTGGCCATGAACTGATACTTGCGCTTTTTGAAGGCTTCCAACTGTGCCTCGTCGTCGCTTTCTATCCAGCACGCCTTGTACAGGCTGACGGGTTCCCAACGACATTTGGCATTATACTCATTTTCCAGACGGTATTGTATCACTTCAAACTGTAATTGTCCTACCGTACCGATGATTTTCCGTCCGTTGAACTGGTTGACGAAGAGCTGTGCCACGCCCTCGTCCATCAACTGTTCGATACCCTTGTTCAACTGTTTGGTCTTCATGGGGTCGGCATTCTCGATGTATTTGAACATTTCGGGAGAGAAACTCGGCAGTCCGCGGAAATGTATCATCTCTCCTTCGGTCAGTGTGTCGCCGATCTTGAATATGCCGTTGTCCGGCAGTCCCACGATGTCGCCGGGCCAGGCCTCGTCTATCGTGCTTTTCTTTTGTGCCATGAACTGTGTGGGCGAAGAAAAGCGCAGCGTCTTGTTTTGGCGTACATGCAAGTAAGGCGCGTTGCGCACGAACTTACCGGAACATACTTTGCAGAAGGCGATACATGAACGGTGGTTAGGGTCGATGTTGGCTGTGATTTTGAAGATGAAACCGCTGAACTTCGGCTCTTCCGGCCTGACCGTGCGCTCTTCGGCCAACGTCGGACGCGGGCTGGGTGCAATCTGCACGAAGCAGTCCAATAGCTCTTTTACACCGAAATTGTTCAGTGCCGACCCGAAGAAGACGGGAGCCACTTCGGCTTCCAAATAGGTCTGAACGTCGAACTCGGGATAGACACCGTCCACTAACTCCAAGTCCGTCCGCAGTTTGTCGGCATCGGCCTGGCCAACGTGAGCTTCCAGTGCATCGCTGTGGATGTCCACCTCCACCTTTTCCGTTACCTTTTGCTTGTCGGGGGTGAACAGGTCGAGGCGTTGCTCGTAGATGTTGTACACCCCTTTGAAACGTTGACCCTGATTGATGGGCCATGAGAGAGGGCGCACCTTGATTTGCAACTCCTGTTCCAGTTCGTCCAAAAGGTCGAAGGGGTCTTTTCCCTCACGGTCCATCTTGTTGATGAAGATAATGACCGGCGTTTTGCGCATACGGCAGACCGTCATCAGTTTCCGGGTCTGCGCCTCCACGCCTTTCGCACTGTCCACGACGATGATGGCGCTGTCCACTGCTGTCAGCGTGCGGAACGTATCTTCGGCAAAGTCCTGATGGCCCGGGGTGTCCAGGATATTCACTTTGTAATCCTTGTAGTCGAATTCCATGACGGAAGTCGTGACCGAAATACCGCGTTGTTTTTCGATTTCCATCCAGTCGCTGGTGGCCGTTTTCTTGATTTTGTTGTTCTTGACGGCTCCGGCCACCTGGATTTGCCCACCGAAGAGCAATAGTTTTTCGGTGAGGGTGGTCTTTCCGGCGTCCGGATGGGAAATAATGGCAAAAGTCCTTCTTCTTTCTATTTCATTCATACGTTTCGATGCGTCGGTTTAATTTTGTTCTAATTTCTGGATGCACTCGGTCAGCGAGTCTTCCCAATAGGGAATGTCGATGTGATAAGTCTCTTTGATTTTGGTCTTGTCGAGCACGGAATAATGAGGCCGTGCCGCCGGTGCGGGATATTCTTCCGTATGGAGCGGGCGTACCTTGCAGGTGGTGATGCCGGCTATGCGGTGGATGGCTTTGGTAAAGTCGTACCATGAGATGGCTCCCTCGTTGCTGAAATGGTAAATTCCGGGAACGAAATCCTGTGTCAGTACGGCAAAGATGGCCACCGCGAGGTCGCGTGCGTAAGTCGGCGTGCCGATTTGGTCGAAGATGACCCCGAGACTCTCTTTTTCCCGACCTAACCGCAACATGGTCTTGACGAAATTGTTTCCGAAAGTGGAGTAGAGCCATGCCGTGCGGATGACGACCGATTCGGGGCAATTCCGCATGACGGCTTCTTCGCCTGCCAGTTTGGTGCGGCCGTATGCCGTAGCCGGGCATGTCGGTTCCTCCTCGCGGTAGGGAATGTGTGCAGTCCCGTCGAACACGTAGTCCGTAGAAACCTGTATCATGCAGCCGCCCCGTTCATGCACGGCCTTGGCCAGATAGCCCGGGGCTGTATGGTTCAGCAAGTCGCAGAACGCTTCGTCGCTTTCCGCTTTGTCTACGGCCGTGTAAGCCGCACAGTTCACGATACAGTCAATTTCGTGCATGCCGACGAATGACTTTACGGCTTTCTCGTCGGTGATGTCCAACTCTTTCACGTCTGTGAAAAAATAATTGAATTCCGGATGACCGGCAGCCAGAAGCTGCATTTCATTGCCCAGTTGGCCGTTGCAGCCTGTTACTAAAATATTTTTCATATCGTTTGTTTCCTTTTGTTCATTCAAATTTCAATTCGCCTGCCTTGTCCTGCTTGTAATAGTCGGAGAGCATGGCCAAAAGTTTGGTGATGTCGGCCACGGCCTTGGCGGTCTCGTCGCTTATCGGTTTGTGTTGCAGGCGGAGCAACATCACGCCGTAGAGGGCGTCGAAACAGTTTTCCAATTCCGACACGTCCTTTTTGTCCCCCTTGTTGCGGAGTTCTACGATGTAGGGTAAGGCCTTGTAATAAGCAGCCGTGTAGAACGGAAACTTGGAGGACTGCAACAGTTGGTTGTGCAAGTCGGTGAGCCACAGGATGATGTTCCGGTTGATTTGCAGGTGGCCACCCTCCTGTATGCCTTCTTCCTTCATCATGCGGATGAGATGGCTGTACCATTCTTCCATTTCTTTTTCCGTTTCCTCCGTGGCTCTGAACTGTGCCAGATAGTTCTGTTTGAGTTCATCCGGGTCCAAGTGGTGGGCACGGAGAATATCTTCCACCTGCCACATGTAAAGCAGGTATTCGGCAATGTTTTTTTCTTTAAGTTGTTGGGCTATATACATATATTTATAACGATAAACCGGTCAGCGTGACGGCAAACCCCACGATAGAGGCCACAATGACAACCACTCCTATGAGTCTGTTCAGCAAATAGATGCCTTTGACATCGAAACGGCTACGCACCTTGTCTATGAAATAAGTCAGGACGAACCACCATATCATAGCTCCGACGAGTATGGACAAGTAACCCAGAGATTGCTGTACCACGTGGTCGGGGACGACAAAGGTGAAGCGGGCGAACAACGCCACGAACAGAAAGATGATGAGAGGGTTGGAAAACGTGACCAGAAAACCGGTCACCATATTGTGTATCAGCGTACCTTTACGGGGAGAAGTCGGGCGGATGGATTTTGCCGGATTGCAACGGTAAGTGTACCATCCGAAAAAGAAGAGCATGATACTGCCCGCCATCTGCAGGTAGAACATGTTGTCTTTGTTTTCAATGAAGTCTACCACGAAACTCATTCCGAATCCCGTAATCAAAGCATATATGATGTCGCTGAAAGCTGCTCCGATTCCTGTGACGAAGCCATACCAGCGCCCTTTGTTCAGTGTACGCTGAATGCAAAGCACTCCGACTGGTCCCATAGGAGCGGATGCCACCACGCCGATGAGCAATCCTTTTATGATTAAATCTAATGTACTAACCGGTTCAAACCACATAATAGGTGCAAAATTGGCATTTTTTCATGAGACTATAAAGAAAAGGCCGCTCTTTTTTTATTTTTCGTGAAAAAGAGTTTTTTTCTTTTCGCGGTTACATCTGTTTTTCTTAACTTTGGAAACTGTTATAATTAACTTTTATGTATTTTATATGGCTATGGAAAATAAACCTTATGTAATAGGGCTTGATTTAGGAGGAACCAACTCAGTTTTCGGCATTGTGAATTCGGAAGGAAGTGTGGTGACTTCGACGTCTATCCGGACGAAAGGACAGAACGATTTGGATGTCTATATGGACAGTGCTTGTGCCGCTTTGGCTCCGATGATAGAACAGGTGGGCGGCATCCAGAATATCAAGGGAATGGGAATCGGTGCGCCTAACGGTAACTATTATACCGGCAATATCGAACTGGCACCCAACCTGCCGTGGAAAGGAATCGTCCCGTTTGCGAAGAAATTCAGTGAACGATTGGGGATTCCCGTGGTCTTGACAAATGATGCCAATGCTGCGGCTATCGGTGAGATGACTTACGGAGTAGCCAAGGGAATGAAGAACTTCATCATGATTACTTTGGGCACGGGCGTGGGCAGCGGTATTGTAGTCAACGGTGAGTTGGTCTACGGTTGTGACGGGTTTGCCGGAGAATTGGGACATGTGATTGTGGATACGACCCCGGAAGCCCGCTTGTGTGGCTGTGGCCGTAAGGGATGTTTGGAGACTTATTGTTCGGCCACGGGCGTGGCGCGCACGGCACGCGAGTTTCTCGCCAAACGTACAGACGACACGGAGTTGCGTAAAATCCCGTTGGAGGAGATTACGTCGAAAGACGTATCCATTGCTGCTGAGCACGGTGACCAACTGGCACGCGATGTATATAAGTTTACCGGTGAATTGTTGGGACGCTCTTGTGCCAATTTTACCGCCTTCTGTAGTCCGGAGGCATACGTGTTTTTCGGTGGGCTGACAAAAGCCGGTAATCTGATTATGGACCCGATAAAAGAGGCATACGATGCTAATGTGCAGAACATATTCAAGGGAAAAGCCAAGATGTTGATTTCCCAAATGGATGATGCACAAGCGGCTGTGGTAGGTGCTGCGGCATTGGCTTGGAAAATCTGATTCATGCAAATCCCTTTCGTGGGTGAGAACGGAGTTTTCTTTTTTCATTAAAAAAAGGCGTATCTTCCTATCGAAATAAATGGAAGATACGTCTTTTGGTTTATCATTCGTCCGGCAAACGGTTTTCCAGATAAATGGGTTTTGTCATCTGATTTGGGGACGATAATTCTTGCGGATAGGATAGAGTTCCTCTGCTTTTACTTCAACAACTTGTCCTTCGCGGGCGATAATCAGAGTAGTATGGTTATGTTTTGCACGCTCCACGAGGCGTTTCTGAGCCAGGTATATGCCTTCGTCGATTTTGCGCTGCATTTCATAAACCTCATCCTCGCTCATTATCGTTTTCTTCGGTGTATTGGTCTTTGAATTTTTCATATACGGCTGGTTCAATAATAGTTATACTCTCGTCTTTGCATCCGTAGGCTATTTTGTTGGCCGGACAGGTGCTGTTGTCATACAATGCCCAATAGTCGCATACGGGCATATAGAGGTTGAACAGGTTACTTAGGCCGTTGTCGTAACGGCGGTAAATCACATCGAGCGGGATGTTGTGCCCACCTTCGCTTACGCGTTTGGCCACCCGTTTCACGGCCTGTTCCGGACTGCTCAGCGAAAAGAAGAGCAGCGTGACGAAATAGCCTCTTTTCTGTGCCTGTTTGATGAGCTTCACGTAAGACCGTGTAGCCAATGTCGTTTCAAAAGCAAAGGTTTCGCCTTCTTTCAACAGGTGGATGATGCGTTCTATCATCAGGCGCCCCGCCTGGATGGCTACGCCTTCGGGATTGAACGGAGACAGTCCGGCTGCGATTTCGTCGGCGTTGACGAATTCCCGGCAATCCAACATTTCCGGAAGTACGGTAAAGCTGGCTGTCGTTTTTCCGGCTCCGTTACAACCTGCAATGACGTACAAGTTGTGTTTTTGTTCTCCCATTACATTATTTATTTAAATACTGAATGACAAAGATACGATTTGGCGATGAATCCGGCAATATTTCCGGTTCCTTTTTAAGGGGGCTGAGTGAAAAAGCAGACGGTCAGTCTTTCTTTTTCAGCAAATCGGGACGCAAAGCCTTTGTGCGTTCGAAAGACTGTTGCAGTTCCCATTCCTTAATCTTGGCTTCGTGCCCGGAAAGTAAAATTCCCGGCACGGTCCAGCCTTTATAATCGGCCGGCCGGGTATATACGGGAGCTGCCAGCAGGTTGTCCTGGAACGAGTCGGAGAGGGCGCTTTGTTCGTCACCGATGACACCGGGCACGATACGTACTATGGCATCTGTCATGACAGCGGCTGCCAGTTCTCCGCCCGTCAGTACGTAATCTCCTATACTGACTTCTTTCGTGATGAGGTGTTCACGGATGCGGTAGTCTATACCTTTATAATGTCCGCACAGGATGATGAGGTTTTCACAAAGGGAAAGCGTGTTGGCCATCGGTTGGTCGAACTGTTCGCCGTCCGGTGTGGTGAAAATCACTTCGTCGTAGTCCCGTTCCGCCTTCAAGGCCGAGATGCAGCGGTCTATCGGTTCGCACTGCATCACCATGCCCGCAAAGCCGCCGAAAGGATAGTCGTCCACCCGGCGGTACTTATTCGTGGCATAGTCGCGCAAGTTGTGCAAATGGATTTCCACCAAGCCTTTCTTTTGGGCACGTCCTAATATGCTTTCACGCACAAAGCCTTCGAGCAATTCCGGCAAAACGGTGATGATGTCTATTCTCATGGGAATCTGTTTTCTTATAATCTACTGCAAAAGTAGTGATTTTGCGCCGGATTTCATGGCATGTGGCGGCTGATTACTAAAAATAGAAGTTAAAAAGGAAATTTTGGGAACAGAAAACGTTCCGTAGATTTGTTTTTCTAAACCTTTAGATATACATTTGCCATATCAATAACTAAAGTATTAGAAATAATGGGAAAGCAGGGTACACTGACAAAAGCTGAGATGCAAGTCATGAACATCCTTTGGAGTCTGCCTTCGATGAAGGGTACCATTTCGGATGTGCTTGAGGGGTACGGCGAGAAGAAACCGGCCTATACTACCGTAGCCACGTTCATGAAGATTTTGTTGAACAAGGGATACGTAGGATTTGAGAAGTTGAAAGGAACGAAAACCCAGTGTTATTATCCTTTGATTACGAAACAGGAATATACACGGAAAGTGCTGGACGGGGTGAAGGAGGACTTGTTCGGCGGTTCGTTTTCCTCTTTGGTTCGTTTTTTTGTCAAAGAGGAACGTATCTCGGAAGAAGAATTGAAAGAAATGCTTGAGATGGTGGAACGGCAGGGGGATGTGCCCCGGCGCGCGTAGCCCGCAGTCCACAGGGCATGGTGGTGGAACAGTTTAAAATATAGGATATGGGAACATTCTTGGTTTATATCATCAAATCGGCTTTGTGCCTGACATTGCTTTATCTGCCTTATACCTTATTATTACGTAAGGAAAGGCTGCATCGCTTGAACCGTATGGCCTTGTTGGCCATACTTGCGGCTTCGTTCCTTTTCCCGCTTTCGCAGGAGGAGTGGTTTGGCGGAATGTGGCATTCGTGGCAGTCTGCCGCACCGGAAGGGGCGTATGCCGGATTGATAGACCGGCTTGGGCGGACGGAGCTTTTCATGCCGGAGGTCGTCATCATGCCGGATGCGGATGTTCCTGTTTGGCCTTTGGTGTGTGTCTGTCTTTATTTCGCAGGTCTGGCGGTGTCGTTGTCCGTCCGTATGTACCAGTTCTTCCGTATGCATCGGGCGATATCTCGCGGTTGTCTTTGGCACGAGAGCTTTTCAGACGGTATTACGCTCTACTGTCATGCCCGTCCCATGCCGCCTTTCAGTTGGATGCACAGCGTTGTGATGTGGGAAGGAGACTTGGAGGGTGATGCCGGCGAAGCCATTCTCATGCACGAAAAGGCCCATGTGCTGTACGGCCATTCCTACGATACGCTGCTGATGTTGGCTGTGGAGGCCGTACAGTGGTTCAATCCAGTGGTTTGGATGATGGAGATGGACTTGCGCTGCATTCATGAGTATCAGGCCGACGAGTACGTACTGAACCATGGAGTCAACGCGAAGAACTATCAGTTATATCTAATAAAAAAGGCCGTTGGCAGCCGACTGCAATCTTTTGCCAACGGTCTGAATCAAAGCACACTTAAAAAACGTATTGCTATGATGTGTAACAAAAAATCAACGAAATGGGCAGTCTTGAAGTACATGTACCTGCTGCCCGTGGGGGCTTTTGCCACAGTGGCATTCGCCCGTCCGGAGATCGTAAACGGAGTAGACGGTCGGTTGGAGCAACTCTCAGCGGTCAAAGTTACGGATTTATCCGCAACCGCGAAAGCCGTCGCGGCTGAAAATGTTCAGCCGGAACCTTTAAAAATGGAAAAAAGGGCTTCCGAAGCGGAAGTCTCCGGAGGGGAAGCCTCCAAGCCTTCTTCGGTTGTGGCGAAGGCAGATTCGGCCGTTGCCTCTTCGGAAAGGACGTCCGAAGGTATTGTGGTGACTGCGATGGCACCCCGGAATAAGGAGGAGGAGCCTGCCCGGACTAAGGAGAAAGATTCTGCACCTCGCTATATGATGGTGAAGAGAGCCCATGTCATGCCCAGCAAGATATACGATGAGGTAGACGTGCGACCGACGTTTCCGGGTGGAGAAGCCGAGTGCATGGCGTATACGGCGCGTAACATAAAATATCCAAGAAAATGTATAGAAAACGGTGTAACGGGACGCGTGCTCTGTCGTTTGGTCGTCGATACGGACGGGAGCCTGTGCAGTATCGAGATTAGAAGGGATTGTTATGCAAAGAAGATGGACGGCAGTCCGGCATCCGAAGGAATGTTGCGACTGTTTGTCGACGAGGCATTCCGCGTAGTAGACGGAATGCCGAAATGGACACCGGGACAGAAGGACGGGAAGGTGGTGGCTGCGCGCTATGTTTTGCCGTTTACGTTCCGCTTGCAATGATGCTGTGCGGAACGAGTGTATGCCTGTAGGCATTCCAAACGTATTAGAATTTGAAAACGATTTGAAACCTTTTCGATATAATGATATGGGAACATTTTTAGTCTACATCATCAAATCGGCATTTTGCCTGACGTTGCTTTATCTGCCTTACACGTTGTTGTTGCGTGGGGAGAAGCACCATCGTTTGAGCCGTATGGCATTGCATGTCTTGTCGGTAGCTGCGTTCTTGTTACCGTTGGTACAGGAAGAGTGGTTCGGGGGGGCTGTCCGTTCATGGCAGACGGCAATGCCCGAAGGTACATACGCCGTGCTGGTGGAACGGTTGGAGCAGGCGGATGTGCTTGCCATGCCGGATACCGGGAGTAGTGAAGAAGCCGTACCCATCTGCCCTATGGTTTTGGTCGGCCTGTATCTTGCTGGTGTGGCCGTGTCGTTGGCCGTGCGGTTGTGGCAGTGGGTGCGCATGCACCGGTTTGTTTCCCGGGGATGTTTGTGGAAAGAAGGCCGTGAGGGCGGCATCACATTGTATTGTCATGCCCGTCCCGTGTCACCGTTCAGTTGGATGCACTGTATTGTCATGTCGGAAGAGGATTTGGATGGCGAGGCCGGTCATGCGATATACGTCCACGAGAAAGCACACGTGCTTTATGGACATTCCTACGACACGTTGTGGATGCTTGCTGTGGAAGCCGTGCAATGGTTCAACCCTGTGGTCTGGATGATGGAGATGGACATGCGGTGCATCCATGAGTACCAAGCTGACGCTTACGTACTCGGCCAAGGCATCAATGCGAAGGATTATCAACTTTATTTAATCAGGAAAGCCGTCGGTGCCCGACTGCAATCTTTTGCCAACGGCTTGACCCAAAGTACACTTAAAAAACGTATCATGATGATGACAAACAAAAAAACAAACAAGTGGGCGGTATTGAAGTACATGTACCTGCTGCCCGTGGGGGCTTTTGCCACAGTGGCATTCGCCCGTCCGGAGATCGTAAACGGAGTAGACGGTCGGTTGGAGCAACTCTCAGCGGTCAAAGTTACGGATTTATCCGCAACCGCGAAAGCCGTCGCGGCTGAAAATGTTCAGCCGGAACCTTTAAAAATGGAAAAAAGGGCTTCCGAAGCGGAAGTCTCCGGAGGGGAAGCCTCCAAGCCTTCTTCGGTTGTGGCGAAGGCAGATTCGGCCGTTGCCTCTTCGGAAAGGATGCCCGAAGGTATTGTGGTGAAAGCGATGGCACCCCGGAATGACCTTCCAGACCGTGTGGAGTTCAAGGGGACAGAGCTTGCCCGAACTGATGGGAAAGATTCAGCGTCTTATTATTTGAGGTTGAAAAGTGCCAAGGTCGTACCTCGTAATGTGTATGACGTGGTAGACGTTAAGCCGATGTTTCCGGGAGGTGATGCCGAGTGCATGGCTTATGTGGCGCGTAACATGAAATATCCAAGCGAATGTTTGAAGAACGGTGTGACGGGACGCGTGCTCTGTAGTTTTGTCATCGACACGGACGGGAGCCTGTGCCGTATCGAAGCGGGGGAGAAAAGTTATGCGCAGGCGGTGGACGGCAGTCCGGCATCCGAAGAAATGTTGCGACTGTTTGTCGACGAGGCTTTCCGCGTGATAAGCGGAATGCCGAAATGGACACCGGGACAGAAGGACGGGAAGGCGGTGCCCGTGCGCTATGTTTTGCCGTTTACGTTCCGCTTGCAATAGCATGTGAGCCGGTCGATATACGGACCGTCTTTCGGTGGGGGATGGACGTTCCGGTTTGACTTTACCTTGATGGGCCCGTTCCGTAGGGTCGAGGTTATGACGCCTCCTACGGGACGGGCTGTTTTTGTACCGCGTTTTCCGCGATGGCCCGCGCCACGGTGTATGCCGTGGTCCATGCGGCCTGAAAGTTAAATCCTCCGGTCACGCCGTCGATGTCGAGCACCTCGCCTGCAAAGTACAGTCCGGGGCAGGTCTTGCTTTCCAGCGTTTGCCGTTGCACCGATTCGAGGCTCACCCCTCCGCATGTGACGAACTCTTCGCGGAACGTACTCCTGCCGTCTACGTCGTAGCGGTCGTTGCACAACGTGTCGGCCAGTTTGCAAAGCCCTTTGTGCCCCAGCTCGTTCCATTTCCGGTCGGGGGCGATGCCGGACTTACCGATGAGGTAATGCCATAACCGCGCAGGCAAGTCGTACGGGCGTAAGCCGGAGATTTTCTTTTGGGGGTGGCGTTGCGCCATGTCTTGCAGGATGCCGGTCACGGTTTCGCTGTGGGACTCGTTCGTCCAGTTGACGAAAATGGGGAAGCGGTAAGCTTTCTCCTGTATGAAACGGGCGGCATGGGAAGACAATTTCAGGATGGCCGGGCCGCTCATGCCCCAATGGGTGACGAGCAACGCGCCTGAATGCCTGAATTTGGTACCGGGGATGCCGACCAATGCCGGGTCTACCACGGTGCCCATCAGCCCGCGCAGTGCCGGGGAGGCAATGTTGAACGTAAAGAGCGAAGGGACGGGCGTTTCGATACGATGCCCCAACCGTTCCAGATAAGCGAAGCTTTCGCCACGCGGTGAACCGCCGGTGGTGACGGCCACGCGGTCGAATAGCAGACGGCCTTGGCGCACATCCTGAAACGTGATTTCATACTTCCCGCCGCAAGGCGTGAGGGTTTCCACGCGGTGGGAGGTTTTCACCGTGACCCCCAATTCCGCAGCAAGGCTTTTCAGGCAACCGGCTACGGCACGGGCATCCTGTGCGGCCGGAAACACACAATGGTCGTCTTGCGCGACGAGCGGCACGCCGTGCGCTTCGAACCATCGGTAGGCATCCCGGTGACCGAACTGTTTGAAAAGCCCCTTCAAGAGCTTGTGCCCACGGGGGTAGACCTGTTTCAGGTCTGTCACACCCTCAAAAGTATTGGTCAGGTTGCAGCGTCCGCCGCCCGAGACCAGTACTTTTTTCAATACATCCGCTTGCCTTTCGAATACCGTGACCTCCACCTGCGGCGCGAATGTTTTCAGGTTGACGGCCAGAAAGAAGCCGGCCGCTCCTCCGCCAATGATTGCTATCTCCATTGCTTCCACGATTCTTTTTAATGGGCAAAGGTAAGTATAATCGGGCGGATTTGAAATGATGATTCTGACATTTTGCTACTTTCAGCTCCAAATCAGTAGTTTCAAAAGACAGCGGTTAGGAGAATCTAAAAAGACAGAAATGTATAAGTATGCAATTCCCGTGTCGTTTTTACTGTTTTATGCAGTATATATTCATTTACTTTGAGGAAAGAAAAAAATCGTTTGCAGCCAAACGAAAAATTTCTTTCCTCATATAAATTCCGGGTACTCCGCATGTCGTGGAAAAAATCCGCCCGAAATGGGAATTTTTCGCTGTACGAAGAGGGGCAAAACTGCTTTTTTGCGACTTTCTCGTTCTATTTCCCTGTTTTTCGCCGACAAGAATTTACGCACAGAATGTTGGCGGTTCTGCCTTGCAGGTTTCACCGGAAAAAGAAAGAAGCGGAGGATAGGCGGTTTCCGTTTGCTTTCGTCTTGTGAAAAAGCTTTCAGGCTGTCTTTTTGATTTTTTCGGGAGGCGCGTGCGTCGCTTATTGGGCATCGAGGTCGCATCGAGGGGCGAATGGACGATTCTCGAAGGTATGGGATTGACGTTTTGACAGATTGTGCCGGAAAAGTACGCTTTTCTTTTTTCTTTGCGCCCTTGGGCGTTTTCTGCGAATTGACTATCTTTGCTTATGCGAATGACGGGGGAGCCGTTCGCGGGAATAGAGCTGCGATGTCTCCCCGTCAGGGTTTATCATTGAATGCAAATGGAAGTAAAGGAACAGATAGAGCGGCTTCGCAGTGAATTGCACCGCCACAATTATAATTATTATGTATTGAACGCCCCGGAGATTTCCGACCAAGAGTTTGACCGCATGATGCGGGAGCTGCAAGACCTCGAGGCGACCCATCCCGAATTTGACGACCCGGACTCGCCGACGCGGCGCGTGGGGAGCGACCTGAATCAGGAGTTCGTGCAGGTACCCCACCGCTATCCCATGTTGTCGTTGTCCAATACGTACAACAAGCAAGAGGTGGCCGACTTTTATGAACGCGTCCGTTCCGGTTTGGAAGGCGAGCCGTTCGAGATTTGTTGTGAAATGAAATACGACGGGCTTTCCATCTCGCTGACCTACGAGCAGGGGCGATTGGTGCGTGCCGTGACGCGGGGCGACGGGGTACAGGGCGACGACGTGACGGAAAACGTCAAGACCATCCGTTGCATTCCGCTTCGTCTGAACGGGAACGGTTACCCCGAAGAGTTTGAAATCCGTGGGGAAATCCTGATGCCGTGGACGAGCTTCGAGGCATTGAACCGCGAACGCGAAGAACGCGAAGAACCGCTTTTCGCCAATCCGCGTAACGCGGCTTCGGGGACGCTGAAAAGCAAAAACTCAGCGGTGGTGGCGCAACGCAAGCTTGACGCTTACTTATATTACCTTTTGGGAGAACACATTCCTTTTGACGGGCATTATGAAAATTTGCAGGCGGCCCGCTCATGGGGATTCAAGATTTCCGAGGGGATGAAGAAAGTAACTACACTCCAGGACATTTATGATTTCATAGATTATTGGGACGTGGAGCGCAAGAACCTGCCTGTGGCTACGGACGGCATCGTGCTGAAGGTCAACTCCCTGAGGCAGCAACGTGCGTTGGGCTATACCGCCAAAAGCCCCCGTTGGGCCATCGCTTACAAGTTTCAGGCGGAGCGTGCCCGTACGCGCCTGAATGCCGTGACCTTCCAAGTCGGACGCACCGGGACGGTGACGCCGGTGGCCAATATGGATCCGGTGCAGTTGGCCGGTACGGTCGTGCGGCGTGCCACGTTGCACAATGCCGACGTGATGGAGCAGTTGGATTTGCATATCGGGGACATGGTGTATGTGGAAAAAGGAGGGGAAATCATTCCCAAAATCGTAGGTGTGGACGCCGATGCGCGGGGACCGGAAACGGGACCAAGAGCCGAGTTCATCACCCGCTGTCCGGAATGCGGGGCCGAACTGGTGCGTTACGAGGGAGAAGCCGCATGGTATTGTCCCAACGACACGGCTTGTCCGCCGCAAATCAAGGGGCGCATAGAGCATTACATCAGCCGCAGGGCCATGAACATAGACAGTCTGGGACCCGAAACCGTGGACGATTACTACCGCCGCGGCTTGATACGCGATGTGGCCGACCTGTACGATATACAGGTGCAGCAGATTAACGGCGAGGACGGCACGCGCGAGAAATCCGCGCAAAAGATAGTCCGCTCGATTGCCGACTCCGTAGAAGTTCCTTTCGAACGCGTGGTGTTTGCCTTGGGCATACGTTTTGTCGGTGAAATTGCGGCTAAAGCCTTGGCACGCCATTTCAAGTCGATGGATGCGCTGGCCTCGGCATCGTTGGAGGACATGTTGCAGATCAACGGAATCGGTGTGGTGATAGCCGAGAGCGTGATCCGTTATTTTGCAAACGAAGCCAACCGCGATTTGGTGCGCCGTTTGCGGGAAAAAGGAGTCCGGATGGAGCTTTCCGACGAAGAATTGAGCAGCCATTCCGACAAGTTATCCGGGCAGAGTATTGTGGTGAGCGGGGTGTTCTCGCTTCATTCGCGCGACGAATATAAAGCCATGATAGAACAGCACGGTGGAAAAAATGTGGGCAGCATCTCTTCGAAGACTTCTTTCGTGCTGGCCGGAGCCAACATGGGACCGGCCAAACTGGAGAAAGCCGGTAAATTGGGTATCCCTATCCTCTCGGAAGAAGAGTTCTTGAAAAAGATAGAATCGTGAAAGATTGTTTGCATTATGGGATTTTATTTGTATTTTTGTCGCGAAATAGATAGAACTACTTAAACTATGGCACAAAATAAGTTCAAGGGGTTGGGAATTGCTTTGATAACTCCTTTTAAATCGGATGGTGAAGTGGACTATGAGGCGTTGACCCGTCTGGTAGAATATCAGATACGGAATGGCGTGGATTTCCTGTGTATTATGGGAACGACGGCCGAAACACCTTGCCTCTCGGCTGACGAGAAGAAGATATTGAAAAAGATGCTTGTGGAGCGTGTAGCCGGCCGTGTTCCTTTGTTGATGGGATGTGGCGGGAATAACACGGCAGCAGTAGTTAAAGACCTGAAGGAAAGGGATTGGAGCGGCATCGACGGTATCTTGTCGGTTTGTCCTTATTATAACAAGCCTTCGCAGGAGGGGTTGTACCAGCATTTCAAAGCCATAGCGGAGGCTTCGCCCGTGCCGGTCGTGTTGTATAACGTACCGGGGCGTACGGGAGTCAACATGAGTGTGGAGACGACATTGCGCTTGGCCCGTGATTTCGAGAATATAGTGGCCGTCAAGGAGGCCAGTGGGAATATGACCCAGTTGGAGGATGTGATAAAAAACAAGCCTCGCGACTTCGATGTCCTTTCAGGGGATGACGGCATCACTTATCCGCTGATTACGATGGGGGCGGTAGGTGTGATTTCAGTGATAGGCAATGCCTTGCCCGCCGAATTCAGCCGTATGGTCCGCATGGCACTGAACGGAGATTACGAGCATGCCCGTATTATTCACCACAAGTTCTCGGATTTGTTCAAATTGTTGTTTGTGGATGGCAATCCGGCCGGCGTAAAAGCCATGCTCCATGCCATGGGAATGATTGAGAACCAACTTCGTCTGCCTTTGGTGCCTACACGGTTGACCACAATGGAGAAAATCTCGTCTATTTTGAAAGAGTTGGATATCCGCTATTAAGCAGATAGCGGATTGAATCGTATGCAGCCGCCTGCCGGAGAGTTTATTCCGTCGGGCGGCTTTTTTTGCACCTCCTGTTTCCGATGGGTTGATAGGTGTTCTGAATAGTTAAATAATGTGTGTTTTTGCGGATTTTCCGGCAGACGTTCGTAAACCGTGTAGAAAGCATTGGAAATAAGAACGGAAACCAATATTTATCATTTATGAAGAAACTATCTCTTTTTACGGTGGCTTTGTTTTTCAGCATCGGAGGGGGCGGGGTATATGCCCAGGGGGCATTCGTCCATCCGGGGCTTTTGCACAGCCAGAATGACTTTGACCAAATCAAGAAACGCCTGGCAGAGCACGATGCCCAGACGCTACAGGCTTTTGAGGTGTTGAAGAACAGTTGGGTGGCCAACAAGGCAGTGAACGACATTTGGGGAGTGACGGAATATATCAAACGTGGAATTGCCGGTGACGAAAACTACATGAACGCCTATCGCAATGCGGCCAAGGCTTACCAGTGTGCCTTGCTTTGGAAAATTACAGGCGAGGCGCAATGGGCGGAACGGGCTGTCTATGTGTTGAACCAGTACGTAGCGATTACCAAAGGAATCGGTGGGAATACGAACCAGTCCTTGGTGCCCGGCTTTATCGGTTACCAATTTCTGAATGCGGCCGAGTTGATGCGTGATTACGAGAAGTGGGAGAAAGAGGATTTCGAACGCTTCAAGCAGTGGATGATCGACGTGTGGTTCACTACGGCACAAGACTTTCTGGAACGTCGGCACGATACCGTAGTGCGCGAAGGTAACTGGTATCACTATCACAGTAATTGGGGATTGGGAAATGCTCTTTTCTGTGTGTCGCTGGGCATCTTCGCCGATTTGCCGGACATTTATAATTACGGTATGTACTGGATAAAAGAAGGGCCGGGCAATGAATCGCTTTATGTGGGTGACAGTCATCCTGTGAAGCAAGACCAAGGTATGTGTGGTTACGGATGGGGACTCATTCCTTGGTTTCATGAGGATGCCCGTGGTCCGTTCGGATACTTAAACCAGATGCAGGAAAGCGGCCGTGACCAGGGGCATGCCATGGCGGCGTTGGGCTTGTTGTCATACGCCCTTCAGTCGGCCTATAATCAGGGAGACAATGCCTTTTGTAACTTATATAACCCTTTGATTCCGGGTGAGGCGGGGCAGACCATGGTGGCCGGTGCGGCGGAATATGTGGCTATGTACAACTGCAATCAAGTAGACCCCGCCGATATTCCTTACACTCAGAATTGGTGGATGGGTGGATTGAGCGGTACGGGGCACGGACAATGGCGGCCGATATGGCAGTTGTTCATCAATCACTATCAGAACCGTATGGGAATGCCGATGGAATACTGCACGCGGATGTCCAAGATTGTGGGGATAGAGGCCGGGGGAGGTTCCTACGGTACGAATAGCGGCGGTTTCGACCATACGGGATTCGGGACGCTGATGCATGCGGACGAGGCGGTGACGGAGAAGACGAAGCCCACCGTGCTTTCTCCGGAAATCGTGCAGGACGGTACTGTACGCCCATACGCCGAGATGAAAGAAGTGAAGAAGGGTACGCCGTTAACCTTGCGGGCTGTATTGCCCGATGGCGAAACCGACACGGGAAATTGGGAATGGGAAGACGGCATGAAAGGAGCGAGCCGCGACATTACGGCCGATGCTTCGGGTGTTTATCGTTTGTTTTACACCAATACGCAGGGGGTGAAGAGTGTGCAGATGTTTTGCATTTCCGTATACGGAGAGGGCATTCGCGCCACGTTGACCCCGTGGATAGAGTACGACGGGGTACGCATGAACCAGACGAGCGAGTTCAGTGCCGTCAACGGAAGGGACGTGACCCTCGGGGCTGATTATGCCAATTGGAACTATGTGGCTTCCACCAGATGGTATGACAGTCAGGGTAAGCTGTTGGGCTCCGGTGGTTCTTATACATTCCGGCAAGGGAATTCCGACCAGACTTTCAAGGTGGTGCTGACCAATGAGTCCGGCGTGGAGATAAGCCGGGAATTCATGATTAAGAATTCGGTGGTAATTCCCACGTTAGCGGTGGACGGGAAAGAGCAGGAGAGTTTGCGGGCTATCGTCACACAAGGGCATGATGTGGTAATGAAAGGTAAGATAACTTCCGTCCGTTATCGGAACGGAGTCTACACTTGGAGTTCCGGCGAGCATACGGAGTCCATTTCTTTTGAGAACGTACAATCTTCCATCTACCGCCATTTGGACTGGATAGACACTTCATCTTCCATAAAGACATACGAGGCTAATTTTGATTTTGAAGTCAAGGTGTATCAGGAAGGACGGACGCTTGACGACGGTTATTATCGTATGAAAGACCGTGCCACGGGGAAATACCTGAACAGCCGTACGATGAAGTTCGAGACATTGGAAGGAGATGGGGATTCTACTGCTTTCACTTGGCATTACACTTGGCTGGACGACATGGAACGATATAAAATACAGAATCACAATGATTCGGCTTATCTGAACAACGAAGGGGCGCTGACCGACCGTGTCTACAGCAAAGCGCGTAGTAGCTTCTATTTATATACGTTGGTAGGGGGAGAGGAATTGGAATGCTTCGTGCGGACACCGGAGCGCTACGGTTCTTATTATTGGGAAACCGACGGCGAGACGTTGGTTTGCGACCAGGCTGACAAGATGCCTTCCGACTTCCCGTTCGTATTGGAAAAGGTGACTGGCAACGGAGGTGAAACAGGTATTTCCGAGGCTGTGGCGCGCGATGCGGCATTCACGGTGGATGTGACACATTCAGGGATTACGGTTACGTCCGGAAGTGCGGTCGGTATGACGGTTTACACGATGGCCGGTAGTCCGGTAATGCGTACCCGATTAGGAACCGGTACGCATACGATACACACCGCTCCGTTGGCTCCGGGCATTTACATCGTCCGCGTGACGGACGGAAAGACGGTAAGGAGTGTGAAATTCGTCCGATAGGACGGAATGGACACATCAAGAGCAGGTAAAGCCCGCCCGGTATTGTCGGGCGGGCTTCTTCAATATCTGCATGCAAAGCTTTTTTCTTCTTTCGGAAAATAGTATATTTGCCGATAGGTTTTGTGAGGAAGTGTGACATGAAAATGTACGTACGTTATTTTATTATAGGATTTCTGTCTCTGGTTTCTTCTTGCGTCAATGAAAAGGAAGATGCCGGCATGCAGCCGGATGCGGTGGAAGTGGGAGACGTGTTGCCGGAATTTACCGTAGTGATGAATGACGGACGGACGGTGGAGAGCGGAAGTTTGCAAGGGCAACCTTCGTTCATATTGTTCTTCAATACGGCGTGCGGGGATTGTCGCCGTGAATTGCCGCTCGTACAACAAATGTACGAAAGGTACGGAGCGGACGGTCGTATGGTTTTTATGGCCATCAGTCGGGAGCAGGACGCGGTAGCTGTCGGAGAGTATTGGGCGGACAACGGACTTACGATACCTTTTTCCGCACAGACCGACCGTACGGTTTACCATTTGTTTGCTTATTCGTCCATACCCCGCATTTATGTCGTGGATGCGTCGCGGGTCGTTCGGGCGGTTTTTACGGACTCTCCTTTGGCGACGTCGGAAGACTTGACGTACGAGATAGAACGTGTATTAAAGGAAATCAAAGATACGGAAAAGTAAGTTTGAGATTATGAAATGTTTAGTGATAGGCGCCGGAGGCGTGGGCGGCTCTTTGGCTGCTCTGCTGGCCTTGGCTGGGAATGAAGTAACGTGTGTGGCCCGTGGGGAGCATAAGGAAAAAATGTTGGCGCATGGGTTGCGTTTCCATTCGGGAATCAAAGGAGAGCAGGTCGTCCCATGTTATGTTTACGACGGGACGGAGGAACGTCCGGGAGAGATAGGTGTGGCTACGACCGAAACTTATCGGGGGAAGGCCGAGCTGATATTGGTCTGCGTGAAAGGGTATTCCGTCGATTCCGTGGCGGATTGCATCGTTCGTGCCTCGGGTGAGCGTACCGTGGTGCTGCCCATCCTGAATGTGTATGGTTCGGGGCCCAGAATCGCCCGTGCCTGTCCGGGCTCACGGGTCATCGACGGTTGCATTTATATCGTAGGGTATATCCAGGCTCCGGGCGAGGTGACACAGAGCGGTCAGGTGTGCAAACTTGTGTTTGGGGCACGTCCCGGGGACGGTGTTTCTCCGGAAGAACTCGAAACCGTTCGCCGCACGTTGGCGGACGCGGGAGTGAAAGCGATTCTTTCGGACGACATAGACCGGGATACTTTTGCCAAATGGGGATTTATCAGCGCGATGGCCGGAACGGGGGCTTTCTTTGACGCACCGATGGGAGCCGTACAGAGAGAAGGCAAGGAACGGGAAGTGTTCATCGGCCTGACGAAAGAGAGCACGGCGTTGGGAGAGCGCTTGGGCATCCGTTTCCGGGAAGACCCTGTGGCGGCCAACCTGCGTGTCATAGATGCCTTAGACCCACAGACGACTTCTTCTTTGCAGAAAGACTTGAAGAAAGGGCGGGAGTCTGAAATACAAGGACAATTATTCGATATGCTGGATGCCTGCCGGAAGCAGGGGATAGAGGCTCCGACATACGAACGGGTGGTAGCGAAATTCAGGAACTCCTGAACGAGGACAGCCCAGGCAGAAACTGAAACAGGAAACTCCTCCGGCTGACATCGCTTTGCGGTAGTCGGCCGGAGGAGTTTCTATTACGGGATGAACCTTGGCGGCAGAAGCCGCCGTTAGGTTTATGCTTTCTTTTTCAGGCGGTTCTTCCAGAGTGCCGTCATGTCTTCCAATGTCTTACCTTTGGTTTCGGGCACGCTCTTCCAGACGAACAGGGCTGCAAGCAGACAGATGATGCCATACAGGCTGTAAGCGAACATAGGGCTGAAATCGTACAAAGCCGGGAAGGTGGACGACACCAAGTAGTTGAACACCCATTGGAACGCTACGGCGATGGCCACGGCTTTTCCTCGGATGGTGTTGGGGAAGATCTCGGCAATGAGAACCCAGCAAATCGGCCCCCATGACATCATGAAGAATGCAGCGTACACGATGACGGACAGAACCGGAACGATACCTTTGACGCCCATCTGGTCGCAAAGGGCTACGGCAAAGGCACCGACAGCCATACCGATGGAACCGATGATTAGCAACGGTTTGCGTCCGAAACGGTCGACGGTGAAAATGGCTACCAAAGTGAAGAGGATGTTGACCACACCCATGATGACGGTCTGCATCATACCGCCTCCTTCGGCGCCGGCACTTTCAAATATGCGTGGGGCATAGTAAAGCACGGCATTGATGCCGATGGCTTGTTGGAAGACGGAGAGAAGAATGCCGATGACGATGACAGCCACACCGTATGTGAATAGCTTTTCAGTCTTTTCCTTGGACGTCTGTTTGATTTCCTCCAGTACCCTTCCGGCTACATTGCGGCCATTTATTTTCTCCAAAATGGCAAATGCCCTTTCGTCTTCACCGCACATCACCAGATAGCGAGGAGTCTTGGGTACGCAGAACAGCAACAGTCCGAACAAGGCGGCTGGGAAGGCTTCGGATCCGAACATATAACGCCAACCCTCGTACACGCTCCACATGTCGGACTCGGGGCTGACAGACATCACACCGCTTACGGCGTCTTTCAGGATGACCGGATTCTGATGGTCGCCCATAATCATATAGTTGACGAAATAGACTACGAGCATGCCGAAGATAATGGCAAACTGGTTGCACGACACCAGTGTGCCGCGGATGTGGGAAGGGGCAATCTCGGCGATATACATCGGACAGACGGCAGAAGCCAGTCCGACACCGATTCCGCCCAACACACGATAGAGGTTGAAGGCAATCAGCAAGTCCCAGTTGGCCTTTCCGTATTCGAAGAAAAGAAACTCAGGATAGTAGGAACCCAATGCGGAGAGGAAAAACATGACGGAAGCCAGACGGAGGGAATCGCGCCGCCCCAGACGGGAGGCCAGATAACCGGATATGGCGCCGCCGATGACGCAACCTATCAATGCACTGGACGAGGTGATGCCGTGCATCACCTTGTCATACTGAAAATCCGTCGCGGTGAGGAAAAAGGCTTCAAGGCCTTTCTCGGCACCGGAAATCACTGCCGTGTCGTAGCCGAACAACAGTCCGCCCAAGATGGCTACGGTGGTAATGGAGTACAAGTACAGTCTGTCTCCTTCTTGTGTCAAATTCATGATGATTCGTTTGATGTTAAATTAATAAATTTCATTATGTTCGTCCGGACTGAACGACTTGCCCATGCCGTGCAGTTTGTTGTACAACTTACGGTCGAATTTGTAGTACCGCGCGGCCCGGTGGGCTACGCCGGTCTGGAATTCTTCCAGAGGAAGCACATATTTCATTTGGGCAATCCGTTTGTGGAAATTGCGAACGTCGAATTTCCGGTCATATATCGTTTCGTAAAGTGTGCGGAGTTCGGCTGCGGTGAATCTCTTGGGGAGAAGGTCGAACAGGGCAGCGGGCTGCGTCTGCACGTATTGCCGCACGAACCATAGGGCTTCGCCGATAATCTGGTTGTGGTCGAAAGCCAAAGGGCAGAGCGCATCGATGTCCGTCCAACAGGCTTCGTAGCGGTCGGACAAATGGGTAAGTTTCTTGTCGATTTTTACCATCGTCAGGTAGGTGATGGTGACGATGCGTTCCACTTTCTGGTTTAATTGGTGGAAGCGTTCCAGCCATTTGATGTCTTTCGGATTGTTGGTCCGGTTTTTAGAGCCGAACGCCCTGAACTGTATGAGGTGAAGCTCATTCAGCCCTGTCAGTTCATAGAGAACCCGCTGTGCCGCCTCGTCCAGGTCTTCGTCATTGTAAATCAGACTGCCCGGCAATTTCATGTTATTATAGTAGCCGCTTTCTTCGTGGCCGGTCTGCTTTACGAGAAGCACTTTGAGATGTTCGCCGTCAAAACCTAATACGACACAGTCAACAGAGACGTGAGGATTGATCATTTCATCGACGCGTAGGGGATTTTTCATCGTATTGTCGTATTTTGCATACAAAGATAGTATGGCGGGAGGGGAATGGGAGATACCTTTTTTATGTTATATAACATATAATCAAGGCTCTTCGAGACTACTTTTCATCTTTAGTATGATAAGGTACGGGGTTTTACCTGATTCCGGAAAAATGTACGGGGCATATCTACCGTACGATTTGATGCGGGAGTTTTTTTCTTGAATACAGATAATCAGTTTTTTATCGTTCGCAACTTAACTTTCGGAGCGTAGGGTACAGCTTTCTCCGGCAGAAATGCGGCATACGCTTTCACCGGAAAGGGAATTACAATAAGTCTTGGCTTTAAAAAAAGTTAAGCTGAGAGTGGTTCGGGCGGCTTCCTTTCGTGAGCGGCAGGCGGTGAAGGAGGAAATAGAATCGTAGAGTACGTTTTATTTTACATCAAAGAAGGGTTTTCTTTTCTGCGCCAAACGAAAAATCAATCTCAGCCGAATGATTTTTCGTTTGGCTGAGATTGATTTTTCATTCTCAGGAGATTTTTTTGTCCATTTCAATCAGTTGAAAACCAATGCTATGCAGAATGCGACTTTTTTGTCTGAAATCCTTATATCCCGTATCCCCTGCGAGGTGTATGTCCGGCAGGTGTCCCCGTTTCCTTTAGGGGTGAAAACGAAAGCAGGCAGAAAGGTCTTGTAGACCCCTCTGCCTGCCATATCCCTCTCTTACGGAGTATTTTTTGATGATGTTCCGTAGATTATTGTTTGCCTCCGGCTTTCCAGAAATTTTCTTCTTTCTCTATTTTTGCTTTCTGAGCCTTATATTCGGCATTGGCCTTTTCGTACTCTGCATTCTTGCGCTGTACTTCCTGAATCTTCTCTTTCAGACGATTGGCAGAACCTGAGATGCTGACGTCTTCCTGAGCTGCTTTCGTACAATAGGAGATAGCCTCTGAGAAGTTTTTGGATGAGGCCAGAATCTGTGCGCGTACCAAATGAGCTTTCCCTGCGATACCTGCGTTGTATTGTACGGCTTTGTCCAAATATGAAAATGCCTTGGCGGAGTCTCCCGTTTTAGACACGGCATTGGCAATCTTCAATGCAATGGCCGCTTTAGTTTGGTCGGTGGGGCATAATTCAAGGGCTTTATCAAAGTATTGCACCGATTCGGCCACTTTTCCGTCTTTGTAGTATTTCTGTGCCGTACCGATGGCCGATTCGTAGCTCGGTTCGATGTTGTAAGCGTATTCTGCTGCCTTGAAATAAATGTCGGTATCGTCGCAATCATTAGCAGCCAATAGGGTCAGCGCTGATTTAAGATAAGCCAGATTCGTTTTGTTTTCTTCGATTTTCGGACCGAAAATAGCAATAAGTTGCTCGCGGTCAGCAGCTTTGGACTGGGCAAACAAGGTTTCGATGCGGTTCAGTGTCGGGTCGTACTGTGCCACGATCTTTTGAGCTGCCACGGAGTCTGTCGCTTCGTTGGCCAAGCTCAACATGCCTTGGCAAGCCTCGCGACTTTCCATATAATCTTTCAAGAACTGCTCGCGGAAAGCGGTAGAGTCGGCCATGTATCTTTGATATGAGATTTCAAAGAATTTGTCCAACACGAAACCGGGGACCTCTTTGGCGCCATCCTTATTAATAAGGTCTATACCCTCGCGGAACATGGTGTAGGCCTTGTCCAGCGAATAACCGTCGGCCACGCCCGCACCGTAGTAAGCATAGTCGAAAGCCTTACGGGCCAGGATGTCACCCTTTGTGGCACGCTTGTCTGCCTTCGTAAAAGAGTTGAGGGCATCCATGTGCTTCAGACGCGTGTCATATAAGTTCATCAATTCGTTGAAGTATGCCTTTTTCTTCGTCATGTCCTGCTCTTTGACCAGTACGTTGGCCAAAATCATGGCACCATAGGCATACGTGCTCACTTCAGCGCACGGAGCCATCGTGAACACGGCTTTCCAGGGCTCGTACGCCCCTACGTAATCCTGGGCTTTGTAGCTGTCTTTGTAGGCTACGATATTACCTAAGGTCGTGATACTGTCTTGCCCATGTCCAATACGGTCGTACACTCTCGTTCCTTCGTATTGAGCCATAGTTGGTACACAAACAGCCGTTAAACCAAGAACCGTTGCAATTTTTGTAAATTTCATTTTTATCCTTCTTTTAGCTGATTCAACAAATTTTGTTCTTTTAATTTGAGTCGAATAATCTTGCGCAAAAATACAAAAAAAATTGTGCCGTAAAGACCATTTGTGAGAAAAAACAATGGTTGAAAATGGATTTTCTGATTAATTATGTTTTTTCACGAAGAATACTTGTCGGGGGAAACAGAAAAAGTGCGCGGAAAAGAGGTGGTTTGAATTCTTTTTTGCACTTTTGCATATAAAAATACGACTATGTTGAATTTGGATGATTTTTACAGGGCCAGGTATGTCTTGAGCAATGTGGTGCGCCGGACGGATTTGATTTATGCACCCAAAATCAATCAGGAAAGTGAGATTTACCTGAAACCCGAAAATTTGCAGGTGACCGGCTCTTTCAAGCTGAGGGGAGCTTGTTATAAGATATCGCAGTTGGGCGATGAGGAGAAGGCCAAGGGCGTGATTGCCTGTTCGGCTGGGAACCATGCTCAGGGAGTGGCGCTCGGGGCCGCCAAATACGGTATTAAATCTTTGATCTGCTTACCCGAAGGGGCACCGATCAGTAAGGTGGAGGCCACACGTCGGTTGGGAGCCGACATTTGTTTGGTACCCGGCGTATACGATGACGCCTACCGTAAGGCTTTGGAACTGCGTGATGAATTCGGGTACACCTTCATACATCCTTTCGACGACGAGAGGGTGATAGCCGGACAAGGAACGATCGGTTTGGAGCTGATTGAACAGTTGCCGGACGTGGATACGGTGATTGTACCGATAGGAGGCGGAGGGTTGGCCAGTGGGATCGCCTTTGCCATCAAGACTTTGAATCCGAAAATAAAGGTGTATGGCGTGCAGGCCTGTGGGGCGCCCGGCATGTTGCAGAGCCTCGAGCACCAGAAGATAGAATGCCTGGACGCTGTGTCTACGATTGCTGACGGGATAGCGGTGAAAGAGCCGGGAGAACTTACTTACCGGACGTGCAAACAGTATCTCGACGGGGTCGTGACGGTGACGGAAGATGAGATATGTGCCGCGATTCTGGCTTTGATAGAACAGCATAAACTGATTGCGGAAGGAGCCGGAGCCGTCAGCGTGGCTGCCGCCATGTTCAACAAGGTGCCCGTAAAAGGGTGCAAGACCGTTTGTGTAGTGAGCGGCGGAAATATCGACGTGACGATATTGAGCCGCGTGATCAACCGCGGGCTTTCCAAAAGCGGGCGGATATACACCTTTTGCGTGGAACTGGACGATAAACCGGGGCAGTTGTTTGTGGTCAGTCAGATTGCCGCGTCGGTAGGGGCGAATATCATCAGCGTGTATCATGAGCGGAATGATGATACGTCCAACGTCACGGCCTGTTGGTTGCGTGTCCAGGTGGAAACCCGCAATGCGGAACATGTACAGGAACTCCAGCTTGCATTGAAGAATGCAGGTTTAAAACTAATATAAATAAAAAAAGATTTTATGAAAGCTTTACACACGAAATCGGCACCTGCTGCCATCGGCCCTTACAGTCAGGCCATTGAAGTGAATGGATTTGTTTTTGCTTCCGGCCAGATACCTATTGATCCAGCTACCGGAGAATTTGTCGAAGGCGGTATCAAAGAGCAGACGCGTCAGGCGTTGACAAATGCCGCCCATATCATGGCGGAAGCCGGCATCGACTTGTCGCATGTGGTCAAGACTACGGTCTTTTTGGCAGATATGGCAGATTTTGCCGCTATGAACGAAGTATATTCCACTTTCTTTAAAGAACCTTTTCCTGCACGTTCGGCAGTTGCCGTAAAGGCATTGCCTAAAGGTGCGTTGGTGGAAGTGGAATGCGTGGCCGTCAAATAAGGCTGGCTACTCATTACAACCGGGAAACTTTCTAATAATGATCGTAATGTGTGATCTCGGGAGTTTCCCGGCTTGTATTTTCTTCGAAGCGGCTACACAGCCGTTTGGCTTCGGCCACGTAGCGTTCGCCGGTCCAGTTGCATTCACAGATAATGGGGTTTTTCATCCATTGCATGTATTTGCCGTGCTTACAGTTGTAGCACTTTACCATTTTGTCTTTATTGCCAGCCATAATACTCTTTTATGATATGCGATGGAACTTCTCGGGAATGCTCGTGCGGCTACTTTGCAGCACCAAAGAGTCCGGTGTCAGTTTCAAAATATCTAGTGTGTCGTTTCTCGTTTCCGCTCCGTGTATGCCTTCGCTTTCCCGTAACAGAATTAATTTGCAGTTGTACAGACTCCATTGGTTGTACTTATATGGGCCGGTGGCTAAAGACCGGGCTTTACCGTTCATCTCCAATTGGAATCCGTGTTGTTTGTCAGTGTCCGATTGCCATTTCCTTTGTGCGAGTTGGTTGATGTTCAGGGCCACGTTTACACTTTGGTTGTCGTCGCACGTCGTAATGGCATATTGGTCGGTGTAGTTCGCTATTTCGCCCAATATACGTCCCGGTTCCCCTGTTTTTTCGTTGGTTTTGTTTAACGCCAGTGTATCGCCGTCGTCGGTAATAAGCTCAAGACTGCTCATTCCCGTGCCTTCTCCCAAATGACCGTAGAAAGCCGTGTCGGGCGGATAAACCGTCACAGAATCATTCTCCTCCATATAGTCTTTGCTTTGTTGTCCACCGGTACATCCCGCCAAGAGACTTGCAGCGACTGCCATTGAAAGCAGAGGGTATATCAGACCTTTTCTCATGTGTTTTATGCTTATTTGTGAATACTGACTTACAAATATACTAATTATTCAAAAAAGACCGGTCTTATTCTTGTTTTATTTATCGTATTCGACATTTCTTCGCTATTTTTGCGTGCGTTGGCATGATGTTTGAAGCGTTGTTTTTACAAAACCATTTAATAAATATAATATGTATTGGATTCTTTTTATCGGTATTGCCTTGGCCAGTTGGTTGGTACAGGCTAATTTGAAGAACAAGTTCGAGAAGTATTCTAAAATTCCCATCGACGGGGGATTGACCGGACGCGACATCGCCGTGAAGATGTTGCATGACAACGGGATATATGACGTGGAGGTGGTAAGCACGCCCGGTTCGCTGACCGACCACTACAATCCGGCCAACAAGACGGTCAATTTGAGTGAGGATGTGTACGATACGTGTAGTGTGGCAGCGGCAGCCGTAGCTGCACACGAATGCGGCCACGCCGTGCAGCACGCCCATGCTTATGCTCCGTTGAAGATGAGGAGTAGTCTGGTGCCGGTCATTTCTTTTGCTTCCAATTGGATGATGTGGGTATTGCTCATCGGGATGTTTACGCTGAATGTGTTCCCTCAAATCATGTTGTTCGGAATCATCTTGTTCGCTGCCACGACCTTGTTCAGCTTTATTACCTTGCCGGTAGAAATCGATGCAAGCCGGCGTGCCGTCAAATGGCTGAGCGAGGCCGGTGTGACGAATAACCGGAATTATGGGGCTGTCGTATCGGCTCTCCGTTCTGCCGCGTATACTTATGTCGTAGCGGCTTTAGGTTCTTTGGCCACCTTATTATATTATGTCATGATCTTCCTCGGTCGTCGGGACTAAAAAGCCGAGGGTATGTTTTTAACAGTAGTATTACTTTTAGTCGGCATCGCGCTTGTATTGCTCGGTGCCGACAAGTTGACGGACGGTGCGACCGGTTTGGCTCGGCGGTTCAACGTGACTGAAATGGTGATAGGCTTGACGGTAGTGGCCTTTGGGACGTCGTTGCCGGAGTTTGTGACCAGTTTTATGTCGGCGTTGAAAGGAAGCAGTGAGATTTCTATCGGTAATATAGTGGGAAGCAACACATTTAATGTATTGATGATTGTGGGGTGTTCGGCTTTGGTCAGTCCCATTGTCATTAGCAAGTCTACTATTCACAAAGACATTCCGTTTGCTATTTTAGCCACGTTGTCCCTTATCGTCGTATCATTGGATGCGGTGTTGGACGGCGGACAATTTGAGAATCTGATTTCGCGTACCGACGGATTGATGCTGTTAGGTCTCTTTGCCGTATTTATGTTCTATACGTTTTCCATCGCCCGTAACAAAGACGGTGCGGGCGAGCAGCCGCAGGCCTTGCAAATAGCTCCGATGTCCTACGGTCGTATATTCCTTTATGTCATATTGGGATTGGCCGGTCTTGTGTTCGGAGGAAACTTATTTGTGGATGCGGCTACAGAGATTGCGCTCAGTATGGGAGTAAGCGAAACGGTAGTGGGTTTGACTTTGGTGGCTGCCGGAACGTCGCTACCGGAACTTGCCACTTCTATTGTGGCAGCCAGGAAGGGAAGTTCCGCCATTGCAATAGGGAATGTTGTGGGAAGCAATATTTTCAATATTTTCTTTGTGATGGGCTTTTGTGCGACCGTATCTCCGATGCCTGTGGGGAGTATTTCATATTTCGATTTAGGGCTTATGCTTTTAAGTGTCCTGATTCTCTGGTGTTTCTCTTACACAAAACGGACGATTGAGCATTGGGAAGGTGGAGTCATGGTGGCAGTTTATTTGGTTTATCTAGCTTATCTGATTCATCAGGCATAGAGGAAAGAAGAAACTTTTGTGAGTTTTATTGGAAAAAAGTGCTCCAAAGGCTTGCAAGTTTAAAGAAAAGGAGCTACCTTTGCATCGCAATTGAGGAAAACACCTGCTGAAAGGTAGGGAAATCCGAGGAAGCAAGGAAGTTTGGGTGAGTGGCTGAAACCACCAGTTTGCTAAACTGACGTGCGGGTTACCGTACCGGGGGTTCGAATCCCCCACCTTCCGCAAGCATTATTCAAAATTGCACCGTTGGTCGATTCATCTAATGGTTAGGATACAAGATTCTCAATCTTGGCATAGGGGTTCGATTCCCCTATCGACTACATTCCCCCTTTTTACCGTATCTTTGCAAGTATGAAAAAGATATTGACTCTCCATATACTTCTCGCCCTTACTGCCCTGCCCTCACGGGCGCAGAGACACGAGATATACAGTCAGCGCATCGCTACCCTACAGGTGGTGGCGGGCACCGACTGGCAAGCCCTTCCCATCACTTTGCTGAACGGACAACCCATCCATATCGACTTCGATGACATGACCCACGATTATCATCGATACACCTACAGGATAGAACATTGCGATGCCGACTGGAAGGTTTCTCAGGGACTCTTCGAGACCGACTATCTGAAGGGATGGAACCACGAGCAAGCCATCGACAACATCGAGCAATCGCTCAACACCAACCATCTCTACACCCACTATCATCTCACAATCCCCAACGAGAACTGCCACATCACCATGAGCGGAAACTACAAGCTCACCATCTACGATGACAACGCAGAGACGAACAGCCAAGAGGATGAAGCTAACGATAAAGACGGCAGAAAGATACTCACCGCCTGCTTTATGGTAGTAGAGCCACAGGTGCAGGTTGCCATCGGATATTCTTCGAATACGGACATCGACATCAACAAGCAGCATCAGCAGGTAAGCATGAATGTGAACTACGGAAGCCTAAGAGTAACCAATCCCTCACAACAGATTAAAACCGTGGTGCTGCAGAACGGACGTTGGAATCAGGCAGTATGGAATGCCAAACCTGATTATATCAGCGCAGATGGACTGCAATGGCAACACAACCGCCATCTGATATTCGATGCAGGAAATGAATACCGAAAATTCGAACTGCTCGACATGGATCATCCTACGATGGGAATAGACGAGACAAAATGGGATGGAGAAGAATACCAGATCTATGTAATGCCCGATACCCCTCGCCCCAACTACGTACACGATGAGAGCGCCAAAGGCTCCTTCTACGTGCGCAACAGCGATAACAAGGACAATAATTTCACCTGCGAGTATGCACCGGTACATTTCCGGTTACAGACCAATCGCCAGCCAGGCGACGTATATCTGAATGCAGACTGGACCTACGACCGCTTTTTGCCTACCTATCGGATGGAATACAACGAAGCCGACCACAGCTATCATGCCACCGTGCTGCTCAAACAAGGTTATTACAGCTACCAGTATCTGGTGCTCAAAAGCGACGGCAGTACGCAACCCGTGAGTACGGAGGGTAACTTCTTCCAGACGACCAACCGCTATGATGCCCTCATCTATTATCGAGGCACAGGAGATAGAACCGATAGACTGGTAGGCTGGAAAAGCAGCCAATAAAAAAAACGTCCTGAAAGCGCAAAAGCATCACCATACATAATGCTTTTGCCCTCTCAGGGCGTTTTAACTAACTAATACTATCTCTTTACTCCAATCCGAACAAAGCCTTCAAGCCTCCATCTACACCAGAGAAGCCCATGAAGGCAAGGCTGAGGAGAGCGGCTGTAACCATGACGATGGCTACGCCCTGCATACCCTTAGGAATGCGAACCAGAGCCTGCTGCTCACGAATGCCTGCAAAGACGATGAGAGCCAGGGCAAAGCCGAGGGCTGTAGAGAACGCATAAACCACACTCTCCAAGAGATTGTAGTCCTTCTGGATAACCAGGATGGCTACACCCAGCACAGCACAGTTGGTAGTAATCAAAGGCAGGAAGATACCGAGTGCCTGATAAAGTGCAGGAGAAACCTTCTTGAGAATAATCTCTACCATCTGAACCAAGGCGGCAATCACGAGGATGAACGCCAGGGTCTGGAGATATTGCAATCCGAACGGATCGAGTACATACTTCTGAACACACCAGGTAATGATGGTTGCCAGGGTCAAGACAAAAGCGATGGCACCACCCATACCGATGGCTGTATCAACTTTCTTCGATACGCCCAGGAATGGACAGATACCGAGAAACTGCGACAAGACGATGTTGTTGACGAATATCGCAGAGATAAATATCAATAAATATTCCATAATTTCTATTCTATTTCATTGACAGAAGCGATGCCTACGCTTACTTCTTTACCTTATTAAATATCGCAATGATGTATCCCAATGTGAGGAATGCTCCTGGAGGCAGGATGAACATCAGAATATTGGTAGTCTCTGGCAACAGAGTGATACCGAATACGCTTCCTGCACCAAGAATCTCACGGGCACTACCCAAGATAGTCAAACCGAGGGTGAAACCCAAACCGCAGCCGAGACCATCAAAGAGACTGGCAATCGGTGAGTTCTTGGCAGCAAAGCTCTCTGCTCTACCCAGAATGATACAGTTTACTACAATCAATGGGATGTAGATACCCAGAGCCTGGTTGATGCTGTCAGGAGCATAGGCGCTCATCAACATCTGCAGGATGGTTACGAAGGCTGCAATCACGACAATGAAAACAGGGATGCGAACCATATCCGGGGTAATCTTCTTGATACATGAAATCACAAAGTTGGTACAAACCAATACTGCCATGGTAGCCAATCCCATGGAAAGACCGTTGATGGCACTGGTAGTTGTTGCCAAGGTAGGACACATACCGAGGAGCAACACGAAGGTAGGGTTCTCCTTGATGAGTCCGTTCATCAAAATTTTCATATTACTCATATCGGCTTATCCTTTCTTTTCGTTATGTTCAACTTTAGATGCACCGCTCTCTGCATCTGCTTTCTGAGATGCACCGCTCTCGCCATCTACACTCTTACCTGCATAGGCAGCGTAAGCCTGATTGATAGCCTTGAGGAAGGCACGGCTGGTAATGGTTGATGCGGTGATGGCATCTACTGAATTGCCACCCTTATCGTCCTTACTTACGTGGAGGTCGCCATCCTTTGGAGTCATACCAATGATGCTACCCTTTCCGTCTTTCTGGAACCAGGTAGTTGCCTTGGCACCCAGACCCGGAGTCTCCGAAGCCTGAAGAATGGTGTAACCCATAATCTTGCCCTCGGTATCGAAACCAACGAGCACCTTCAAGTCGCCACCGAAACCGCCGGTAGTACTCTCTACGGCAGCACCCAACTCCTTGCCACTCTTATCAGAGCACTTGTGGAGGATAAAGGTAAACTCCTTGCCGCCAAACTCCTGCTTCACCTCTTCCGGCTCAGCCACCTGGAGATCTTCAGTACCCATCACGCTCTTAATACCGGCAGCCAGACTCTGGGCAGCCTTCTCGGCGATTGGACCTGAAGTAAGGTTGTTGATACAAGCCAGCACTGCACCCACAACGAGCGCTACACCTACGAGCACCAAAACCATGTTCTTTAATGATGATTCTAATTTCTGCATGTCTCAATCCTCCTTATTTCTTAGCAGGCTTCTCACCGAAGCGCTTTGGTTTAACGTATGTGTTAATAAGAGGTGTAAACGCATTCATGATAAGAATGGCGAACGACATTCCTTCTGGATAGCTACCCCAGTTACGGATGATGACGGTGAGAAGACCGATGCAGACACCGTAGATGAGCATACCTTTGTGAGTCATTGGCGATGTTACATAATCGGTAGCCATGAAGATGGCACCAAGCATCAAACCACCACTGAATATCACAGCCAAAGGATTGGCATAAACAGGATTAGCCAAATGCATCAAACCGCTGAAAACGAATACAGTAGCGATGATGCTGACTGGAATATGCCAGGTGATGACCTTCTTCCAGAGCATATAAGCCAAACCGAGCAACAGGGCGAATGCACAAACCTCACCGGTAGTTCCGGCACCAAAGGAATCACCAGTAGCACCGAAGAGCAGGCTCATGGAATCAGGCAACTGATTCAGGAGAGAAGCATCGCCAGTCTTGATGGCGGTCTTCATGATAGCCAGCGGTGTAGCACCAGTTGTAGCATCGGTATAGCTGAGCATCTGTCCTGCTACTGGCCATGAAGTCATCTGAGCAGGGAAGCTGACGAGCAGGAAGCAACGGCCCACCAAAGCAGGATTGAAAGGATTGTTACCCAGACCGCCGAAGCTCATCTTACCCACACCGATGGCAAACAGGGCACCGATGATGATGATCCAGAGAGGAAGGTTACTTGGCAAGTTCATGCCGAGCAGGAGACCGGTGATGATGGCAGAACCATCGAGCAAGCTGGTCTCCTCCTTCAGGAGATATTTTGTAATTGCCCACTCAAAGAAGACGCAGGCTGCCACAGAGGTGAGCAGTACGACTGCTGAACCCAAACCGAAGAAATAAAAAGATGCGAGGATGGCAGGCACGAGAGCGATGATTACTCCGTACATGTTCTTCTCCACGCTCTCATTTCCGTGGGCATGTGGCGATAATGAAACGATTAATTTTCCCATTTTACTTAATCAAGTATTTGGTTTGTTTTACTTTTATTCTTTACTTCTTGGCACTTCGTGCTCTGATGATGCCCATCACCGCTGCCTTACCATTGATGATGTTATCGAGGATAGGACGATGAGATGGACAGGTAAACTGGCATGAACCGCAGGCGATGCAGGATGTTACCTCCTCTGCCTCCAGGCGTTCATAATCCTTCACTACGCTCAGGGTAGCAAGCAGGTATGGCTCCAAGCCCATTGGGCAGGCATCCACACACTTGGCACAGCGGATACATGGCTGAGCCTTCTTGCGATGAGCATCAGCATCGGTCAATACGGTGATGGAGTTGGTACCCTTGGTTACCGGTACATCGAGGCTGATTACAGCCTTACCCATCATCGGACCACCAGCCAGCACCTTGTTGTCGCCCTCCGGCAAACCGCCACAGTTCTCAATCATCTGAGAGAATGGAGTTCCCATACGCACGAGGAAGTTGCCCGGATTCTTCACCTGCTTACCGGTAACGGTGGTATAGCGTTCGAATAGAGGTTTGTTCTTCATAACTGCCTGATAAACAGCGAAGGCTGTACCTACATTTTGAACTATTGCTCCAACGTTGACCGGGATAGCTGGAGGAGCTGGAACCTGACGGCGAATGACGGCATCCACCAGCTGCTTCTCACCACCCTGAGGATACTTCTTAGCCAGAGGAACGATCTCGATACGGGAGTCATTGGCTGTCTTTTCCTCGAAGAGTTTGATGGCAGCAGGCTTGTTGTCCTCGATACCAATGTAGCCCTTCTCTACCTTTGCCGCCTTCATCAGAAGGTTCAAGCCAACGAGAATCTCATCGGCATGCTCCATCATCAGGCGATAATCGGCTGTGATATAAGGCTCGCACTCTACACCATTGATGATGACACACTCTGCCTTGGCACCTGGAGGAGGACAAAGCTTGATGAAGGTTGGGAAACCAGCACCACCCATACCAGTGACACCAGCCACCTTGATACGGTTGACAATCTCTTCTGGAGTCAACTCAGCATGAGCCTCCAGCGTCTCGAGCTTATCAGAGCGGTCGATGCTCTCCTCCCACTCGTCGCCCTCTACATTAATGATAATGCAAGGCTTGCGATAACCGGTAGCATCAATAGATGTATCTACCTTGAACACGGTTCCTGATACGGAACTGTAAATAGGAGCACTCACAAAGCCACCAGCCTCAGCGATGAGTGTACCCACCTTCACCTTGTCGCCCTTGGCAACCACAGGCTTGGCAGGAGCACCGATGTGCTGACCAAGTGGAAAAATTGCCTGCTTAGGGAGAGGAGCCACCTGAGTAGCCATCTCGGCAGTAATCTTATTCTCTTCTGGGTGAACTCCACCAATTCTAAAAGTTCTCAAATTCATGATTATTCCTCCTTTTTCTTAACTGGGAAATTAACTTTTACGAGAGCACCGGTTGGGCACTCGTCAACACACTTGGTACACATGCGGCACTTATTGAAATCGATATAAGCCACATTGTTCTCGATGTTGATAGCATCAAACTTGCAGATCTTCTGACACTTACCGCATCCGATGCAAGCAACGCTACAAGCCTTCTTAGCCACAGCACCCTTGTCGTGGTTCACGCACTGCACGTAAACACGGCGACCCTTAGGACCCTTCTTTCGAAGCTCGATGATATGACGTGGACAAGCCTTGGCGCAAGCACCACAACCCGTACACTTCTCCTCATCAACCTCAGGAAGCCCCGTCTCAGGATTGATAGAGATAGCACCAAACTGGCAGGCAGCCACGCAATCGCCACAACCCAGACAGCCGAAACCGCAGCCGGTTTCACCGGCACCACAGGAGTTCATGGCAGCACAAGTGTGCAAACCATCATACTCGGCAATGCGAGGACGATGCTCGCAAGAGCCATTACAACGAACCACTGCCACCTTCGCCTCTGTGTTAGCCACAGCCAGCCCCAGGAGATCAGCCACCTTGCCCATCACGTCGGCACCACCCACAGGACACATCAGTCCGTCGATGCTACCGGCATCAGCACCCTTAACCAGCGCAGCAGCCATACCGGAACATCCGGCAAAACCGCAACCACCGCAGTTGGCACCAGGAAGGAGTTCTCCTACCTGTCCCAATCGAGGGTCTTCTTCAACGGCAAACTTCTTGGATACCCCGAAAAGTACCAGCGCTGCTACCAGCGCAATGGCACCGAGTACCAAGACAGCACTCAAAATTAAATCCATAATAGTTTGTATTTGTTTTGTTAATATTTCTAGTTATTTCTATATCAGCCGACATCCTGTAATCGAGCCTGAAAAGCTGGATAATCATTCTAGCAGCAGGGTTCAAGACTAAAGCTTAATTTATTTCGTAATTTGTTTCTCAAGAGATAAAGCCCTATATAATAAGGTATCAATATTCCCAAGGCAGACACAGCGGCATATCCCTCTGATTGCGTAATCTTCAGTACGGCAACCAAAGCCACAACCATCAGGAGCAGGGGCAGCAAATAGCCATACAAGCTGGCACGGAAGCCAACAATCGTATCTGCCACCACAACAACAGAGTCACCCTGCTGATACTTGACAGCATCAGCAACCTGCACCTCGATAATCTTTTCTTTCGTTTCAGAAGCATTGCAATGCGCAGCCACCTTACAGGCACTGCACGCAGATGACTGAAGGATGCGCACGCGCACACAGCCCTCTTCAACTCCATCCACTACTCCATTATGCTTAATTTTATTACTCATTTTCTAATCTTGTTCATAAGGTTAGCCTTTCCTCTCCTACACAAGAGCACCTATTTTAAGGTGGCTTATTGCAAAGTCGAGTTAGCAATTCCAATTTGTTTGCAAAGATAATATATTATTTATAAATGACAAACAAAATCACCAGATTATTTAATTAAAAGAAACGTAAACGTTTTCTATTTTACATTTTAGACCATAAAAACAGAGAAAAACGCAGAAATAAACGGATAAAAATAGTTTTTTTATAATTTTCTCGCCATCTTCTTTGTTTATATCATTTTTTTGTGTACCTTTGCAAAAAACAAGAAAGCCAACAACACCTAGCGTGTCGAGGCACGAAAACACTAAGATTATGGAAATAACAGAGCAGATGACAATTCAGCAAGTTGAGCGCTTTATCAAAAAGATAGCTCAAAAGTTTCCAGCACAACCTTCAAATGAAGAAAACGCCGTGCTGACCGACATCCATGTAAGAGTTTCCCAAGACAGTGGTGAACTCCTTGCCTTTGACGATGACGACACAGAGATTACTCGCTGCGTAGTTGAGCAATGGATAGACAACAAGGATGAGAACTTCTATGATGAGGTTGCAAAGATTTTGCGAGACACCTTGCGCAAGAATTCTGAGATCGTTGATAATCTCGGAATCCTTAAGCCATATAGCTTCGTGCTGGAAGATGACGACAAGGAAAACCTCGGCGAACTCTATCTTGCCGACGATGATACCATTATTCTGGGTGGTGACCTGATGGAAAACCTGGATCACGACCTCGATGAATTCCTTGACGACTTGCTAAAAGAATAAACTTAAACTCAAGAGCAAAGCCCATCCTCCCGGATGGGCTTTAGCATTTAATACAAAAACATTATGAATTATTTCTATTAGCGAACAAGATTCGTTTTATTAATATATTCTATCTAAAAGTTATATTTCAAACAAACTAATAGTTTCAAACAATTACCGTACTCCTACGATTAATCTATTCTTGTTTACGGGTGCAAAGATACGACTTTTTTCTTATTCTTGCAATACCTAATAATGGGGGTTTTAGACAATACCTAAAACTGATGAGCCAGACACTTTAGGCTATTGCCATTTTCCCCTCTCCTATAGACACAAAAAAACTGCAAGTCAGACTTATCGTCCAACCTGCAGTCCATTCATATCTCTCTCTTATAATTTCTTTTCAGAATTCAATCGAATTGAATTACTTCAAACCACGATTCATAAGTGTTGCATTCAGAAGCATCACATACTTGCGATACTGAGAATCATTGAGGATGCTGTGCATGTACTTGAGATCCTTAATGACAGCCTTGTCAATCATAGCTGCACGCTCATCCTTTGCTGCAGTTGCAGCATTCATCATATCAGCAGTGAAGTTCTTGTGAACATCAGCTACAGCCTCTGCCTGATCAATATTGAGTGACAATGCATTAGCCAAGCTACCCATCTTTACATTCATGTTGTAAGCTGCTGTTGCGTTTGTTGCCTCGTCTGCTGCAAAAGTAGTTGTTGCCATTGCGAACATTGCTACTGCCAAAATCATAATCTTTTTCATAATCTTTTTACCTTTCTTTACTTTACGAGCCATCTTCTGAACCTACACTATCTCTCTTATAACCTAGGAGGCTCTAGAAGGACTCTTGTTAAACATTATCCTGATGTCTTTTCTTTAAGACACTGCAAAGATACAAACTTTCCGTTGTGTACGCAAACAATTTACAAGAAAAATGCTCTAAAGGGCCTTTTTTTTGATATATATCAACATCAAAAGGCTTCTTTCTTCTACTTTTCGTTATCTAACGCTTGTTTTTGCATTCAAAAGGTAAGCAGTTTTGCAATATCAGTAACATTTGCGTTTCAAATGAGAACTACTATGAGAAAATGCCTGGCAAGTTGCTATTTTCCAGCCATAGAAAAAGAGCTCTCTGAATATTTTTTCCCGAAAACCCCAATATTTCTACTATTTCTTTTCCATATCCCAATTATTTATTGTATCTTTGCAGAAGATTTACAATAGAAACAATGGAAGAACAAAATCATATAGACAAGGCACTCGCCTTCCTCGAAAGCCTCGAAAAGTTGGGAAACCAGCTCAAAGTAGCAGAAGAGAATCAGAAACAGTTCCTCGCCAGAATGCTTGAACTCAAGAAATCTGGTGAAACTGACAGTGAGGAATACGCAGACCTTTCACGCAAGAGCAAAGGATTGCAGGACATCATCGACAAATGGCGTCCTATCTATTTGGAGCGAATGGAAATGGTGAAAAGCGTACAGATGAAGAAGCGCAAGCGCACTGGAAAGAAGTAACTACAATAGTGGCTATCAGGCTGGGGCAAAGAACCTGCAAGCAAGGCATAAAGGAACTATATATATAATGTACGCGCGTACATTATTATTAAAGTTAAATTACCTACAGATAGCACCATAAATAGAAAACAATAAAAAAACAAAATAAAATGGAATCAAACAACAAAAACAAGTTTATTAGAGTATCATACGCATTGTATGACGTAACAAAGGGTGATAACGGCGAAGAGATGCTGATTGAGCGCACAACAGATGAGCGTCCTTTCTTCTTCATCAGCGGTATGGGTGTAACCTTGCCTGCTTTCGAGGAGAAGGTAGTTGATTTGGCTGAAGGCGAAGAGTTCGACTTCGAGTTGGATCCAGAGCAGGCTTATGGTTTGCACTATGACGAGCGCGTAATCGACCTCGACAAGCAGATCTTCACTATCAATGGACAGTTTGACGCTCAGCACGTACAGGTAGGTGCTATCATCCCATTGCAGAACGAGGATGGTAACCGCTTCAATGCTGTAGTCAAGAATATCACAGACGAGAAGGTAACTTGCGACCTCAACCACCCATTGGCAGGTTTGAAGCTTAACTTCTGCGGTCAGGTTCTTGAGAGCCGTGAGGCAACAGCAGAGGAAATCGCCAAGATGGCTCAGATCATCAGCGGTGAGGCTGGTGGTTGCGGCGGCGGTTGCGACAACTGCGGCGGTGACTGCAAGGATGGCAACTGCGAGGGCGGCTGCGATTGCAACAAGTAATATTTGAGAATAAACGATAGCGGCTATCTCAATACCATTGGGATAGCCGTTTTTCATATCAACTAAAGAATTTGGCAATGAGGAATACATTTGGCAATCTTTTCACTCTCACTACATTTGGCGAGAGTCATGGCATAGCTGTAGGAGGCGTCATCGACGGTTTCCCTGCAGGCATAGACATCGATATGGACTTTATCCAGAGCGAGCTCAACCGTCGTCGCCCTGGACAAAGTCACATCACCACAGCACGAAAGGAAGCAGACCAGGTAGAATTTCTAAGTGGTGTTTTCGAGGGAAAATCTACGGGAACCCCTATCGGCTTTGAGGTACGCAACCAGAACCAGCATTCTCAGGATTATGAGAATATGCGCTGTCTGTTCCGTCCATCCCATGCCGACTTCACTTACAATGAGAAGTATGGCATCCGTGATCATCGCGGTGGCGGCCGTTCATCTGCACGCATCACCATCGCCCGCTGCGTAGGTGGTGCCTTGGCCAAGTTGGCACTCCGCCAGCTCGGCGTCAGCATTACGGCATATACATCGCAGGTTGGCAGTATCGCCCTGGAGAAGGATTACCATCTATATGATCTCAACACCATCGAGGACAATCCTGTTCGTTGCCCAGATCAGGCAAAGGCAAAGGAGATGGAAGAACTCATCGCCCAGGTCAAGGCTGATGGTGATACCATCGGAGGCATCATCACCTGCGTCATCCAGGGATGTCCTGTAGGATTGGGTGAACCGGAATTCGATAAACTCCATTCCCAACTTGGTGCAGCCATGCTCGGCATTAATGCCGTCAAAGGATTTGAATATGGAGAAGGATTCGCCGGAGTTACTGCTCGCGGAAGCGAACAGAATGACGTCTTCGTTCCTAAAGCTAAGAATATGGATGCTACTGATGATGTGGCAAACCATCAGGAAACTACAATCAATCAGGATGTTGCAGCTCGCATCACGACCAAGAGCAACCACAGCGGCGGCATCCAGGGAGGATTGAGCAATGGTCAGGATATCTACTTCCGGGTAGCCTTTAAACCAGTAGCTACCCTCCTGATGGAACAGGATACTGTAGATTTGGAAGGAAATCCTACCAAACTCACAGCTCGCGGACGCCACGATCCATGCGTATTGCCAAGAGCCGTACCTGTAGTAGAGGCAATGGCAGCCATGGTTATCCTGGATAATTATCTTTTGAATAAAACGGTAAGATTATAAAAATAGTTAGGAGTTAAGATTGAGGAGTTGACTACCAACCACAACAACTTCCAATTCTTAACTCCTATTTTTTTAACAAACATCTCCTCACAGGTCAAAGTTTACTGTCCTTCAAGAGTTTTGGACAATATTCATTGAAGAAGCATTTATCACAAAGCGGCTTGGCACTTTTGCAGATATATCTGCCGTGCAACAGAATCCAGTGATGCGCATTCGGAATATCTTCTGCCGGAATGTGCTTCATCAGATAATCCTCCACCTTGCGAGGCGTATCAGCCGTACGAGGCACCAAGCCCATGCGATGGCTCACACGATAAACATGCGTATCCACCGCCATCGTGGCATGCCCAAACCAAACGGCACGGATCACATTCGCTGTCTTGCGCCCCACTCCAGCCAGTTTCACCAGATCATCAGCAGTCTCCGGCACCTCACCTCCAAAGAGTTCAACCAGTTGCCGTGACATCTGTGCCAGATGTTTCGCCTTGGCATTGGGATAGCTTACCGAACTGATCAGCTCATAGATATCCTCCTCGCTCGCCTTCGCCATGCGCCGTGCATCTGGATAGCGGGCAAAGAGAGCCGGCGTAACCATATTGATACGCTTGTCGGTACACTGAGCCGAAAGCAAGGTCGCAACTAGAAGCTGAAATGCGCTACCGAATTGCAACTCGGTAGTCACATTCGGCAGCGCATTTCTGAAGTGATTCAATATGAAATCGTATCTTTCGTTACGAAGCATATTTCAATACGTTTATATTTTCCGGAATATTACTTCTTCTTGGCAGGAGTTTCCTCTGCACCCTTCAACTTGCCCTTGTAAGCCTTGTTCAAGCCAGTGATAACCTCACGGGTAATATCGTATGCCTTATCAGCATAAAGCAGATTGTCACCACTCTTAGAGAAGATGATGCTATACTTCTTGTCCTTGTTATATTGAGCCAGATAGTTAGCAATGCTGTCGTGGAGAGCCTTGTTGTACTTGTTCTGCTCAGCAGCAAACTCATTGCTCAAACGCTGCTGCAATCCCTGAAGATCATTGTTCTGCTTCTGCAAACCAGCCTGGATAGCCTCAGCCTGCTCACGGGTGTAAGCATTCTGCTGAATCTTCTGCTGGAAGTTAGCAGCAGCTGCCTGCAACTGCTGACCCTTCTGAGCGATAGTAGCCTGAATATTCTGACCCTTTTTCTCCAGCAAGGCAGCATACTCCTTAGCGAATGTGTATTGAGTCATGATAGAGTCAACCTCTACGTATGCAATCTTCAACTCTGCTGGAGCCTTGCTCTCAGACTTAGCCTCAACCTGAGGCTGTGACTTATTGCATGATGCCAACGACAAGGCAGCTACAGCAGCAATAGCCACTGAACTAAAAATGTTCTTTTTCATTTCTTCTGTATTTTTATTATTATTTATTTCTAAAACTAAAATGATTTAATACGCCTTGTTTGCTTCGCGCGCTTCGCGGTCTTGGTCAACCACACAGTGGATACCCATCTTGCGCAAACCAGGATTGTCGTGAACATGCTGAGAAGAGAACTTACCATTCTTCTTAAAAATCAGCTTCACACTAAATAATGCCATTGCGATAGCAATTATTAACAGACTTAATAACATTAATTTTATCATTTTTATTACCTTTGCAGTGCCTTAGTGCACTTCACGTTGCAAAGGTACGATTTTTCGGGCAAAAAGCAAAAGAAATCTCATAAATAAATGACTTTCTTGATGCAAAAATAACAAAATAAGAGAATAATACATACAAAATAACATTATCAATGGAAAAAAATGAATTAAAACCTGCTCTTGTGTTCGAGCAGTTCGCTAAAATCAACGAGATACCTCGTCCTTCCAAGCACGAGGAGAACATGATTGAGTTTTTGAAGGAATTTGGCAAGAGCCATAACCTTGAGACTGTAGTTGATGAGACAGGCAATGTCTTGATTCGCAAGGCTGCTACCCCTGGATATGAGAATGCTGATACCATCATCCTTCAGAGTCACATGGATATGGTATGCGACAAACTGGTGGACGTAGAGTTCGACTTCCACAAGGATGCCATCCAGACCTACGTAGATGGTGAATGGTTGAAGGCAAAAGGTACTACCCTAGGTGCTGACGATGGTATCGGATGTGCCATCGAGCTTGCCATCCTCGCAGCCAACGACATCGAGCATGGTCCTATCGAGTGCGTCTTCACCCGTGACGAGGAAACCGGCTTGTCAGGTGCTGTAGGTATGAAGGCTGGTTTCATGACCGGCAAGATGCTCATCAACCTTGACTCAGAGGATGAGGGTCAGATTTTCGTATCCTGCGCAGGCGGCCAGACTACCAAGGCTACCTTCCACTTCACCCGCGAAGAGGCTCCAGCAGGCTACTTCTTCATGGAGGCATCCCTGAAAGGTCTCAACGGCGGTCACTCTGGTGATGACATCAACAAGAAGCGCGCCAATGCCATCAAGGTACTTGCCCGCTTCCTCTTCCTGGAGAACGAGAAACTCAATGGTGCCCTTCGTCTGGTAAGCTTCAACAGCGGCAAGATGCATAACGCCATTCCTCGCGACGGCAAGATTGTCTTTGCTGTCAAGAATGAGGCAAAGGAGCAGGTACGTGCAGACTGGAATATCTTCGCATCTGAGGTAGAAGATGAGTTCCACGTAACTGAGCAGTCTATGCTTTTCAACATGGGTTCTGCCGATGCAGCTCCTGTTATCGAGAAGGCTGTAGCCGATAAGTTCATCATGGCTTTACAGGCTGTAGATAATGGTCCACTCACCACCTGTCAGGACGAGGCACTTGCCGAGATGGTAGAGACATCCAGCAATGTTGCCAGCGTGATGACCGACGAGAATAGCATCAACATCGTGGCTTCTCAGCGCAGCAATGTGATGAGCAACCTGGATAACATGACCAACACCGTGAAGGCAGCCTTCCTTCTGGCAGGTGCCGAAGTAAACGTGGGAGGCAAGTATCCTGCATGGAAGATGCGTGCCAACAGCAAGCTGACCGACATTACCGTGAAGAGTTACGAGAAACTCTTCGGCAAGGAGCCTTTGGTAAAGGGTATCCATGCCGGTCTGGAGTGCGGTCTCTTCTCAGAGCGTTATCCAGACCTTGATATGGTAAGCTTCGGTCCTACCCTTCGCAATGTTCACACACCAGAGGAAGCACTTCTGATTCCTACCGTTCAGATGGTATGGGATCACCTGCTGGATATCCTCCGCAGCGTGAAGTAAGAAGAACTGAGTGAATTCCTAACAAAGGATATGAAATCATGAAGAAGATACTATTCGTATTGACATTAGGCTTGGCGCTGGTTCTCACTTCCTGTGGCGACCAGCACAAGGCTCAATCACTCGTCAAGGATTTCCTCAATGAAAACCTGGAAAACGAAGATTGTAGCTTTAAACGCTTCAGCCAACTCACTCCTACAGCCATGATCGACTTTAACAGAGTAAAATCTATGCGTCAGGAGATGAACCTGTTGCCATATATGAAAAAGAATATCGACTATAACGATGGCACCTTCCCAGACACCTTAATGTATCTGAGAGCCACCTACCAGTTGACAACTCATGATGGCAAGAAAGAAGAACTCACCCAGACTTTCTATCTTGACAAAGCTTTGACACGAATCATCGCTTTCAAAGAGAACTGATTCTATTTCAAAAAACTAAAATCAAGAATTTAAGTTTAGATTGTAAAATTAGACAAACATAAAAACAAGGCTGCACTCCTGTCAAAGGGAATGCAGCCTTGTTTTCGTGATAAAACCACCACTTATCAGAAACGCTCATACAGAAGATCTGATTCTTATATCAAGCCTCATCTAAACAAGACCTCATCCTGCCAAAGCCTTCTCTACAAAACCACGAACCTTCTTGCGGGCAACACCCAGTTTCTTTTCTGCTTGTTTATATTTCAGATTGAGTACTACCGCAATCTGACGAACCGGCATATCTTCGTAGAGATTCAGACGATATACCGAACGCTGACTCTCTGTAAGCTGAGCAATCCCTCGCTCCAGAATCTCATTCACTTCACGAGCCGAAAAGATAGACTCCACCCCTTCAGAAGAACTGTTTATCCAACTGCACTTCCTAATAAAATGCTCATACTTCTCATGTTGCTGTCTGCAACGCCAATAATCAATGACCTTGTTCCTTGCCATCGTATAGACCAGACAAGGCAGAGTTACCGGTGATATCATCTGATCCGACTGCAGAAGTCGAACAAAGATATCCTGCACAATATCCTCAGCCTCATCCACAACTTGCAGACGAGAAATCACGAATTCCTTAAGTTCGTCATAATGATTTGCATAATAATCAGCAATGATGCATTTTTTTGATGCAACATCCTGTTCAGATTCAACTTTTTGTTTCATATCAGGTGGTTTTTATCTGTTTATAGTTTATTTGTTTCTTCTATCAAGTAGTGCAAAGGTACAAAAAACAGATAATATCACCAAAGAAAAGAAACAAAAAAAATGTGCTAAATGCCTACATTGAAACATTTAGCACATATCTAGATACGATTTGTAACATTTGATGTTACACTACGTAAAGTAATATACTTTTTATAAAGCAGCAATTACTTGATCATATCCACACTTCTCTTCAGGAAAGCATCGAGAGAAGCACCCTTCAGCATACCATTCTGCAACAAAGCGAGGTCGATGAGCTGATGAACGATGTTGTTGTTCTTGGCATAACCAGAGATGATATCATTGCGTTTAGCCTTCTCATCGCTGATAGCCTTCTCCGTGTTGTGAACATCATCCTTCTCCTCCTGGGTAATCTCTTCTGGCTTCTTCTTACCCTGCTCCTGATGAAGCACAGCGAGACGAGCTTCCTGACCCTTGATTTCTGCAAGGATTGGCTTCAGGCTTTCGGCGGTATTAGCCTCAGCATCCTCCAATACCTTCTTCACCAATGCATGGTCTGAGTTCAATACGATGTTGTAGCTGTCTGGCATCTGACCATAGAAGTTCATACCTGCCTGGAACTGACTCATTGCCTTCATACGGCGCATATACTCGTTCTGAGTAATGAGTACAGGTTGGTTCTGCTCACCCAAAGCCTGAATCTCCACGAAGAACTCTGCCTTGTCGAGCTTAGGCATCTGAGAACGGAACACCTCTGTCAAATTGTCAGACTGATCCTTTGTCAAATCTGTCTTCTTGGCATCTTCCTTCACGATGAGTCGGTCGATGATATCCGCATCCACACGGGTAAAGCGGCTTTTCTCCAACTTTTGCTCCAACATATTTACCATAGGTGTATCGAGCTGACCTTCCATCAGGAGCACAGAGTAACCCTTCTGCTTGGCAGCCTCGATGTAAGAGTACTGCTCCTCCTTGTTGTTAGCATAGAGATATACCAGATTACCATCCTTATCCGTCTGGTTGTCCTTGATCAGCGTCTTGTACTCCTCGTAAGTGAAGTACTTGCCCTCAACATCCTTCAGGAGTGCGAAGTCCTTGGCACGCTCGTAGAAGTCTTCCTGTGAAAGCATACCATAATTGATGAAGAGCTTGAGATCATCCCACTTCTCCTCGAATTCCTTGCGGTTCTCCTTGAAGATTGAGCTCAGACGATCTGCCACCTTCTTGGTGATATAGGTAGAAATCTTCTTCACGTTGCTATCGCTCTGCAAGTAGCTGCGGCTCACGTTCAATGGGATGTCAGGTGAGTCAATGACACCATGCAACAGGGTCAGGAACTCAGGAACAATGCCCTCTACCTGGTCTGTTACGAATACCTGGTTGCAATACAGCTGAATCTTGTTACGCTGCATGTCAATGCTGTTCTTGATGCGTGGGAAGTAGAGAATACCCGTCAGGTTGAATGGGAAATCTACGTTCAGATGAATCCAGAACAATGGGTCGTCCTGCATTGGATAGAGGGTATGATAGAACTTCTTATAGTCCTCATCCTTCAGTGTGCTAGGAGTCTTGGTCCAGAGAGGCTCCACATTATTAATAATGTTATCCTCGTCAGTCTCTACATTCTTGCCATCCTTCCACTCTGTCTTCTTGCCGAAGGCTACAGGCACCGCCATAAACTTGCAGTACTTGTTCAGGAGTTCCTCGATCTTGTTCTTCTGGAGGAATTCCTTGCAGTCGTCAGCGATATGGAGGATGATGTCAGAGCCACGCTCTGCCTTGTCTGCGTCCTCGATTTCGAAAGCAGGTGAACCATCGCAGCTCCACTTTACAGCCTTGCTACCCTCTTTATAGCTCTTGGTGATGATTTCCACCTTGCTGGCTACCATGAAAGAGGAATAGAAACCGAGACCGAAGTGACCGATGATGGCATTGGCATTCTCCTTATACTTGTCGAGGAAGTCTGTTACACCAGAGAATGCAATCTGGTTGATATATTTATCGATTTCCTCCTCTGTCATACCGATACCACGGTCGCTGATGGTCAGGGTACCAGCCTTCTCATCTAGAGAAATACGCACTGTTGTGTCACCAATCTCACCCTTGAAGTCGCCCTGGGCAGCAAGGGTCTTCAACTTCTGTGTAGCATCCACAGCGTTGGAAACCATCTCACGGAGGAAGATGTCATGATCTGAATATAAGAATTTCTTGATGACAGGGAAAATGTTCTCTGTCGTTACACCGATATTACCTTTCTGTGCCATAATTATAATGTTTATTTATATGTTTTACTTTATTTGTTTTTGCTATAGGTTTTACAAATAACGTGCCAAAAAGGGAGAAATGAACAAAATGGCAGAATAAATCTGACAATATCATCAGAACAAGCAATAAGCCTTAAGGGAAAAAATAAAAAGCCTTAAGGAAAAAAATATTTTCCCTTAAGGAAAAAAACAACTATCCTTAAGGGAAAATATTAAATGTGAGAAATGCCCTATTTACCGGCTTTTCCGACATAAGCATTCATATTCCGAAATTTTATAACACCCTACAAGCTCGGATACCTATCTGAGATGGATGCTTCTGCATATAGGTATAGAGTGTCATCGGTTCATCAATCACTTTTTTGTGGATGCTGCTGGCATTGAGCAGATGCAACCCATCCTTATGCCAGGAAGCAATACCGATATGCGTGGTGTCCAATCCCTTCTTTCGGGTTATCATCAGAAGGATATCACCATCCTTGATGGTATTTCTGAAAAGCTGATTGTTACGAATCTCCCCTTTCGGGATATAGCGATAGCGCTTGCCGTTGATGCTCTGCTCCAAAGCACGGATACCCGACTTCCACTGCGGATGAGCCGAAAGCATCTTGTAACTGGAAGGATGGGTGGACATCCAGTTTACGTTGATGGTCTGGACTGCAGTGAAGGGAGGATTATTCTGAATATCCTTCACGATACCTTCCTTTACATTATCATCCACCCAGAGGGTGAAATAGTGCTGGCGTTTTACATACGCTACCTCTCCACCGATATAGCGCACGTGCTTCAGATGATTGCAGAAAGCTGCGAAACTGGTTTCCTGATGCTTGGCACACATCGTCAGGGCGGTCACGATTTCCACGTAGGTAGTACAATCCAGCTCCCTGGTATTCACCACGAGCAGCTCTTCCCGGGTTCTGTCCAAGGTGCCACCCACATAAGGGATTCCAACAAACTGCTTTCCAAACCACATCATCCAGTTGGCAGGCTTTTTCTTCATCGCCTTCGCCTGCTGCAGCAAGGATACGATTCGCAGACTATCCTGGCGCTGATAAACCACGCCCGTCTTGGCAATAGCAGGCATTACCATCAGGAATGCCGCTGCAAAAACTAAAAAACTGTGCTTTACTTTCATCATTTTACATTTTTATATTCTCGTTTCTTTCCAAAGTTCACACCCACATAAATATTGAGCGAACCGAAGGAATTGTTGGTTGAGAAATGATCCTTGTGATAATTATACGAATGGATGACGGTACTGGCACCTGCATACCAGCGGTCGTTGTTCCATACCACTCCAAAACGGCCGACACCATCAAAGTTGAAATTCTTGAAGTTGAAATTCTTCAGATCAAACTTATCCTTTTCCGGATCTCCTGATTTAGAGTGATTGTAGGCAAGACCAACAGAAAGGGAGGCATTAAAGAGCCAGTTTTTGGCAAACACCCAGTTATAGCCATATCCCACCGTAGCGGAATAATCGCTATACTTCACCTTCGAGAACATCAGACTGCTATCTATTTTAGCCTCCAACTGTTGCTTGGTTTTCTGATTGAGCCGCTCATCCACTATGGCAGAAAGCTTATCCCAATCCACTTCCAGCTGATGCTGGGTATATCCCAGTCCTACCATCCATGAGCCGGCACTTTTCTTCTGCCTTGTACTTTGAGAGTAAGCTGCTGGATATGAGAACCTACGATGATTGAAGATATAGTAAAGATTCAAGCCTTTAATACTACTCTTAAAACCATCGAAAGATACTTTTCTCAGAGCATCCGTATTGATATGATCACCCAGATTCATTCGCTGAACATGATAATCATTACCTGTCTGGCGCCAGAACAGATCAACACCCAGCAAACTGCTGTACAGACTCAGGTTGAACTCCTTCTTGCTGCTATGATTATCCTTGGTATTGATATGCTTCAGGTCGAGAGTATAACCCAGGAATACCCATCGCCATCCCAGATAAGGTCCCAGGCGCCAGGAAGGATCAGGCGCAAAGGAGATTCGCTGCCCCTCCTTGCCATAGAGGGTATATTCCTCGTAGGTATTGGTATTCTGCAGCATCACCGTATAATTGAAGTGCTGCGGTTCTATATACCTTTCATCTATATTGGAGAACTCTCTAAAGAAGGTGGTGAAGGTCTTACCCAGACGATGAAAGAATGTGCGCTCATGACGGGCACGAATCAAGCTGTCCTGAGTATTACCCTTGAACATCGAAGAATTGAAAAGGGTCTTGATGAGAGATGAATCCTGTCTTACAGGGCATTCCAACGTATCTCGCTCCGCCGCCATCAGTGGCAGCAGAACGAGATACAGCAGTCCTACTATAATAACAACTTTTCTCATCCCATTTAGGGTTTTCTTGCTAATTCTTCCAAAGCACACGATCAAGCACCCAGTTTACCGGGGTAGCAGAAACGCTGGTGCAGGTACAGGTATTGATGCCCTGCAGATGCTCTATCACATTTCTGATGATAGGCAACTGAACATACGGTGGATTGGCAACGGTGATGCTCGATCTGCCCTCGCTAGTTATCAACTCGATAGGCTGATAGGTAAAGACAGAGAAAGAGAGCGAACCCTTGTCGCCAATCACCTCAATACAGTCTTCCTTGGCACTCTCATGTCCCACGAAGCACCAACTGCCGCTCGCCGGAATACCACTTTCGAAGAAGAAACAGGCAGATACCGTATCTTCTGCATCATAAAGATGCGCACGGTTGGCAGGATAACCATGGGCACGGGTGATGACTCCAAAGAGATCCTGCAACAGGTCTATCTGATGAGGAGCCAGGTCGTAGAAATATCCTCCACCGGCAATATCCGGCTGCAATCTCCAAGGCATCTCCTTGCCACTCTTGGTGTCCAGATCACGTGGAGGCACAGAAAAACGAACCTGTACATTGATGACATCACCTATAGCACCACTTTTGATAATCTCCTTTACTTTTTGAAAATAAGGAAGATAACGACGGTAATAGGCAACAAAACATGGCACCCCCGTCTGCTCGCTGATACGGTTGATACGAATACAATCGCTATAGCTTGCCGCCAATGGTTTCTCAATATATACCGGTTTGCCGGCACGCATTGCCATAATGGCGAAGGTGGCATGCGATGATGGTGGCGTAGCGATATATATAGCATTCACATCTGGATCATCGATGAGTTCCTGTGCATCGGTGTACCATTTTCGTATATGATGACGCTCGGCATAACCACGAGCCTTTTTCTCGCTACGGCTCATGACCGCAACGACCTGCGACCCCTCTACCTCATTGAAGGCAGGTCCGCTCTTCTTCTCGGTTACTTCTCCGCAGCCGATAAATCCCCAGTTTATCTGTTTCATCCTATTACTTTTATATTCTGATTTTACCTGAATATTGTTGATCCGGACACGATTATATACCAGAATCCGGCAGAGTATATCTTGACCCAATAGATCCAGATGGCAGGCTTTTACTCTCCTGCCAGTGATTTATTGATTTCGTCAATATAGTCGAGTACTTCATCACGACCCGTCTTCTTCTCACTACTGGTGATGAAGTAAGGAGGAAGTGCCTCCCAACGGTCCTCCAGAGCGTGCATCCATTTCTCGGCATTCATACGAGCCTTTACCGGCCCCAACTTATCCGCCTTGGTAAAGACGATACAGAAAGGCACATTGCTTTCGCCCAGCCAATCCACAAACTCACGGTCAATCTTTTGCTGCTCATGACGCACATCGATCAGAACGAAGACATTCGCCAACTGTGGGCGCTGCAGGATATAACTGCTGATCATCTGCTCCAACTGTTTCTGTACTGTCTTCGAACGCTTGGCGAAACCATAGCCAGGAAGGTCAACCAGATACCATTCATTATTGATGATAAAATGATTGATAAGCAATGTCTTACCCGGTGTAGCAGAAGTTTTAGCCAAACCCTTATGATTGCAAAGCATATTGATGAGGCTCGATTTGCCTACATTACTACGGCCGATAAAAGCATACTCAGCCTTATTATCTTTTGGACACATGCTCACGCGTGGAGCAGATATCGTAAATTCTGATTTCTTGATTTCCATTCTTTCTATTTTCTTTTATAATTATTATTATAGGCAGCACACGAACTAATCATAAAGTTCAATATTCAACTGCTCAAAGTTCAATGTCTATAGCATCTCTGACAGTTCCAGCCACCTCATTTCCTTCTCGTCAAGCTCATCCTTGATTTCCGGCAGACGCTTGCTCTTTTCCGTCAATTCCTCTACCGAGAGTGTGCCGCTGCAAAGGGCTTCTTCCAACTTTTTCTGCTCATCGGTAAGCTTCTCTATCTCCTGGGTCAGCTGTTCATATTCACGCTTCTCCTTATAGCTCATCTTACGCTTGTTCTCAAAGTTGGCATCACGCTTGGCAGTGCCGGCACCATCATTGGCAGCCGTATTGTTATTGCCTGCATTTTTAGCCGTAGCTGCAACTTTTTCTGCTTCATCCTTCTCCTGCAACCTGCTCCAGTCTCTATACTGGGTATAGTTTCCAGGGAAATCCTGAATTTCGCCTTCCCCCTTGAATACCAGGAGATGATCTACCACCTTGTCCATAAAGTAACGGTCGTGACTCACCACGATTACGCAACCGGCGAAATCCTGCAGATACTCTTCCAACACCTGCAAGGTCTGGATATCGAGGTCATTGGTAGGCTCATCGAGTACCAGGAAGTTAGGATTTCTCATCAGCACCGTACAGAGATAGAGCTTGCGCTTCTCGCCACCGCTCAACTTATACACATAGTTGTGCTGTTCCTCAGGAGTAAAGAGGAAGAACTGCAGGAACTGCGAAGCCGTCATGTGCTTGCCATTGCCCAGGTCGATATAGTCGGCTATCTCCGTGATGACATCTATCACCTTCTGGTCTTCCCTGAACTTGAGTCCCTCCTGCGAGAAATAGCCAAAGCGGACAGTCTCGCCAATATCAAACTTACCACTATCCGGCTGCACCTCACCCAAGAGCATCTTGATGAAAGTAGATTTTCCCGTACCATTATTACCTACGATACCCATCTTCTCAAATCGGGCAAAGTTGTAGTAGAAGTTATCGAGAATCACCTTCTTCTTTCCTCTGTCATCGAAAGCCTTGCTCACATACTGGCATTCGAAGATTTTCGAACCAATATATACGGTAGAAGCCTTCAATCTTACCTGACGGTCTTCTATGCGCTGCTTGGCTACCTTCTCCAACTCATAGAAAGCATCCTCACGATATTTCGCCTTATGACCTCGAGCCTGAGGCTGACGACGCATCCAGTCCAGCTCTCTGCGATAGAGATTCTTGGAATGCTGGATTTCTGCACGCAGATTATCCATACGTTCCTGGCGCTTTTCCAGATAATAAGCATAGTTTCCACGATAGGTGTAGATGGTCTTATCGTCGAGTTCCAGGATGGTATTACATACCTTATCAAGGAAGAAACGGTCGTGCGTAACCATGAAGATGGTCTTGTTGCCACGATTCAGATAACCCTCCAGCCACTCTATCATCTCCAGGTCGAGGTGGTTGGTAGGCTCATCGAGCATCAGGAAGTCAGGCTCATCTATCAGCACATTGGCTAGCGCCACACGTTTCTGCTGTCCTCCACTCAACTGTCCCATCGGCTGATCCATATTGGAGATATGCAACTGAGTGAGAATCTGCTTTGCCTTGAGCACCTTTTCTGGATCATCCTCATGATTGAAACAAGCTTCCAGCACGCTTTCCTCTGGATCAAATTTAGGAGATTGTTCCAGATAGCCCACCTTTAAGTCGCGTCGATAAATGATATCACCACTCTCATGTCCCTCCTTATCCATAAGGACCGACATCAATGTAGATTTACCCGTGCCATTGCGTGCCACGAGTCCCACTTTCTGTCCTTCAGCTATAGAGAAGGATATTTTATCAAAAAGAACCTCTGCTCCAAAGCGTTTGGTGAGGTTTTGAACGTCTAAATACGGTATTTGACTTGCCATTTTCGTTATTTTTGTGCAAAGTTACAGAAAAAATTTGGCAGAAACAAATTTTTTGCTTATCTTTGCACTCGAAAAGTTCAAATACATCTAGTGTTTCCATTGTAGAAACGCTTCATTTCATAGAAAAATCATATAATATACAATATATAATAATGTATAGCAAAGACGAATTATCAGCAAAAAGTGTCCTTCAACTGAAGGACCTTGCAAAAGAAATTGGCGTCAAGATTAAATCTGGCGACAATAAGGAGACGATTATCTATACGATTCTTGATGCTTTGGCAGAGGCATCAGCAGATGGTGCTGCGCAAAAGCGTAAACGCACACGCATCGCCAGCAAGAAAGAAGATCGAGTATATTCTGTTCATGGAATCGAGGGAGAAAACTTCGATGTTATGAAAAACCAGGTTAACGGCCCTGCCGCTACTGATACAACCACTGAAGGAGACACTCCACAAGCTATCCCTGCTACCGTTGACCCACTGGCAGCTTTCCCTAAGCACAGAGGGCGCAAGAGCAAGGCAGAACTGGAAGCCATTGCGGCTGCTAAAGCGGCTGCCATCAAAATGCAGCAGGAAGGAATGAAGGCAGCAGAAAATACTGCTGAGCTACCAACCGAAAATGCAGATCATACAGACAATACTGAAAGCCCAACAGAGCAGGCTACTGTTTCTGAGGAAGAAGCTATGGCTACAGCTCTGGCAAGCAATGAGCAGCCAACCGAAGAAGCTCCTGTATCTGACAACCAGGACACAGAGATTCCTGAGGCGCAGTTTACTGCCGACGGTTCGGGCAATGACAACAGTGAGTTGATTGCCATGCTCCAGGCTAAGATGAATGCTCACAACGAGAACAGTACTCCTGCAGAACCAAAAGAAAACAATACTCCAGAGTCAGCTGTAGCCGAGACTACACCAGATGGTATCTGGTCAGGCGACCCGGGCGATGGCACCGATTTCATCACCGTGGTAGATTTACCTATCGAGGATCAGGCAGCCATGCCTACATACGATATCTTCGACCGTCCGATGACTCCGGCAGCAACTGCAGCACCAGCTTCTGCACAGGCCCCTAAGGAGGTAAGTCAGGAACCGGAATATGATTTTACTGATATCATCTCTGCCAATGGTGTACTCGAAGTACTCTCTGATGGATATGGTTTTCTTCGCAGCAGCGATTTCAACTATCTCTCATCTCCTGATGATATCTACGTAGCTACCAATTTTGTGAAGCGCTACGGATTGAAGACTGGTGATGTCATCCAGTGCCACGTTCGTCCACCACATGAGGGTGAAAAGTACTTCCCACTCACCAGCATCGACAAGATCAATGGTCGTGACCCATCGGATGTAAGAGACCGTGTTCCATTCGAGCACCTCACCCCACTCTTCCCTAACGAAAAGTTTGAGCTCTGCGGCGACCGCCGTACCACCAACCTGAGTACCCGCATAGTAGATCTCTTCTCACCTATCGGTAAGGGACAGCGTGCACTCATCGTGGCTCAGCCTAAGACCGGTAAGACCATCCTGATGAAGGATATTGCCAATGCCATTGCAGCCAACCATCCAGAGGCATACCTAATGATGCTGCTCATCGACGAACGTCCTGAGGAGGTTACCGATATGGCTCGCACCGTGAATGCCGAGGTAATCGCTTCTACCTTTGATGAACCAGCCGAGCGCCACGTGAAGATTGCCGGTATCGTTCTGGAAAAGGCAAAGCGTATGGTAGAATGCGGTCATGATGTAGTCATCTTCCTCGACTCTATCACACGTCTGGCACGTGCCTATAATACTGTAGCCCCAGCATCAGGTAAGGTGTTGACGGGTGGTGTGGATGCCAATGCATTGCAGAAGCCTAAGCGTTTCTTCGGTGCAGCCCGTAATATCGAGAACGGCGGTTCACTCACCATCATCGCTACAGCCCTTATTGATACAGGTAGTAAGATGGATGAGGTCATCTTCGAGGAGTTCAAGGGTACAGGTAACATGGAGTTGCAGCTCGACCGCTCACTCAGCAACAAGCGTATCTTCCCTGCAGTCAACCTCGTGGCTTCTTCTACCCGTCGCGACGACCTCTTGCAGGATAAGACAACCCTCGACCGTATGTGGATTCTCCGCAAGTTCATTTCCGACATGAACCCGATTGAGGCGATGAACACCATCCACAAGAGTATGCAGCAAACCCGCAACAACGAAGAGTTCCTCATTTCGATGAACTCATAACGATAAATGTCACACAAAAAAGAGTCCAGTAAGTCCATTCATACTTACTGGACTTTTTCTTTCTATTTGACAGATAAAACAGAGCATCTCTGTACATAAAAACCCAGATTACAGATTCGGCATATAAGCATGACAGCAATACCGGGAATATACTATAAAAATGTCATTTTCATCACAAATCAGAAGTAGTTGATACAGGTCAAAAAATACTTGTTGAATTTATATTTCTTAGCATAAGATGCCGTTATTTGATAAAAAAGTGTTAACTTTGCACTCGTATTAAGGAATAACAGTAACAAAAATTAAAAAAGATTTAAAGATTATGATGACTATTTTTACAATGGCAGTAGCCGCAGTTATGTTTTCAGGTATGGTACTTTGCATAGGTATGTTCTTGAGAGACGTAATCAACTCAATCCCGGAAATGACTAATATGAGCCACTCTGTTAGTTTGAGCAAGTAAAAATAGAAATCTCTATTATATTTTTACAGTGAGAGAGATTTAAATATGAGAAAGGGCAAGCTCCATTTTTGGAGTTTGCCCTTCTTGCTTTCCAGTTCATCATTAATATTCCATAGAGAAGGTGATACCTCTTCTCATCATATCCTTCACGGTTGGCTTCAAGCGAGTCAGGAATCCCTCCCATGAACGGTTCTTCTGGAAACTCCAGCCTGCCTCAGCCAAAGCCAGCGAACGAGGATAAGCCTGATAGTAGATACGCTCTGGCGAATTGATGCACTCGCTCCAAAGGGTTCCGGCTACACCGAAGAGATTGTTCTTCTCAAACTCCTCGCCCATACCCCAGGCAGGATCCAGGCTATAGGCTGCCTTCAGAGATGTTACAGGCATACCCCAGTTTACCTCAGGCATATCGCCCTTTGCCATCGGATAATCAAAATAGCAATGCTCTCCTGGACAAAGCAGGATACGGGCGTTGTTCTCTACAGCCGCTACCAATGCTTCCTTTGTCAAACCGGCACGCCAGGCAAAGGTAACACAACCAGGCTGTATCTTCTTGAAATCGGTCTCATACCAGAACATTGGAGTCTTGTGATACTGGGTACGAAGCAGATCTATCACCTTGTCAAAAAGATAGCCCTGCAACTTCCAGTTCTCAGAACGGTCGGTTGTGGTAATACCCAGTTTCTTCTTCAATGCCTGGCACTTAGGACAGTAGGTCCAGCAATCGAGCGCAGGATTTCCTGCCTCATCACCACCCAGATGGATATATTCAGAAGGGAAGATATCTGCCAACTCCTTGAATACATTGCCCAGAAACTCGTAAGTAAAGTCATTACCCGGACAAAGCAACTCATCCGATACACCGCAGGTGGTACGGATAGGTTTCCGAACACCCTGACAGGTCAACTCTGGATAAACACTGATGGCAGCTACCTCGTGACCAGGCATCTCAATCTCAGGAACCACCTGGATATGATACTTGGCACAATATGCCACGAAGTCGCGCATCTGCTCCTGGGTATAATAGCCCTTGATAGGCATCAGCATATCGTCCATTCCCCATCGGCTACTTGCCTCGGCGGTGAGTCTAGGATATTTCTTGATTTCGATGGTCCAAGCCTGGTCATCTACAAGATGAAGATGAAGCATATTCAGTTTATAGCGGGCCATCTCCGGAACAAAAGCCTTCAGATCCTCGTATGGAACGAAGATACGGCAAGGATCCACCATCAACTCTCTCACATGGGTGCGAGGCTGGTCTTTCAATGTCAGCTGCGGGATGGCATCACAACCTACCTTAGAGGCGTCGCCACGGAGCAACTGGTCGAAAGTCATCAAACCATAGAAGACACCAGCAGCAGTCTTACCCTTGATAACTACTCCCTTCTGCTGCACATTCAGGGTATAAGCCTCATTGTCTGCCAGTGTCTCGTCCAGGGCAAGCGTCATAGTGAGCTGTTCGCCTTTTTTCAAATACTTATGCTGCTCTACCCGCTCCTTCAGGATTCTCTCGGCATGTTCCTGCTCATTGGCAAGCCCATCGGCAGCAACGATTTTCCAGTTTCCTGCCACCTGCAAAGGTGCCGCCTTGGCATTTACATTCAGGTCCATCGGAGTAGGAATCAGACAAGCCTCAGGATTGCAGACAGCTCTCGCCTGCTTCACCTCACCGAAGAAGTGGTTCCATCCCGGCGCCTTGCGATAGAGTTTTTCGCTACCTCTTGGCATCACCAGTTTCACGCCTCGCATATTCATGCCCGAAAAAGCAGTAGAAGCTGCCTTTGGCGGAATCTTGGAATTCACCTTGATGACCTTTACGCCTTCCAGATTGGCAAAGGCAAACTCTCCCAACTCCGGCATTCCGTCTATCGTGATGTTTTTCAATGCCTTGCAACCAGAAAAGGCTGCAGCTCCCACTTTCGTCACGCTCTTAGGAATCACTACATCCTGCAGATTGTCGCAGGCAAAGAAAGCCTGACTACCAATCTCCTGCAACTGGTTTGGCAAAATGATGCTCTGCAGATGATGACGGGAATGGAAGGCATTCTTTGGAAGAACGGGACAGGTAGCCTCGCTCAAGTCAAGAGTTCTCAATTGCCAGCACAAGTCACGAAGCTGTCGGAAATCCGAATTTCTCGTGGTTGTTAATGTTCCTGTCAATTTCAGGTTAATAGCAGCCGATTTTTTCTCAGCATTGAGGTCCTTCATATTGGCGACGGTCTGCGCCGGCAACGAGGTTGCCAACAATGCAAAAACTGCAAAAGAAATCATTTTTCTCATACACTAATGGTTTTTAAAGGTTTATATACTATTATTCAAATTAATATTAAACAAAATTTATATTCTTGCCCTTTTCTACAAATTCAGCATTCAGGACATCTATGTCTTTCCATTTTTCCCCGTCAGGGTTCTGCTCAGCAAGTCCCACAACATCAGCCCCATAGGTAAAGAGTCGATCTATCATCGCTCCATAGGTAAGATGATCGATCTTCTCGATTGGATGCAGGATGATCGATTCCTCGAAACTACCCTTCTTCTCGCTTCGGATTTCCACCAGCAGCTTTGCCTGCAGCAGTTCCTTCACGGCGTGATTGATGATCTGCTGCGGAATCTTCGTCACCTCATGGATATCCTTCGGGGTAAATGCCTGCTCACCATCATTGAAGCGATGACACACCTGATGCATCACCACGGCACAGACCTTGATACGCTGTTCCAACTTCACATGGTCGTACTTCAAGTCCAGGTCATAATGATGCAGGTTCTGGTTGGTATAGCAGAGCAAGGCACCAAACACTACGATTGCCCACGAAATCTGGAGCCACAGAAGAAACAACGGAATGGCGGCGAGCGAACCATAGATTACGTTATAGCTCGAAAGGAATACCTGCAGATAAATATATCCATACTGCAATGCCGTCATGCTGATGCCCGCCAGAAGCGAAGGCACCAGCGTACTGCGAAACCGGATATAGGTATTAGGTATCACGCAATAGCAGAATACGAAGAATAGGAACATCGGCACAAATGCAGCTACATGCAGGATGAAAGCCGGGATAGTCTCTCCCATATCAGCAATCCTATCCACATCATCTATCACATTCACTGTCCATACATTAAAGAAAGAGGCAAAGAGAATCATCATACCCAGTCCGAAAAGAATGGTAGGATATTCTGTCACGATCTGCTTCCACGAACGCTCACCCGTATGCCAGATGTCATCAAAGGTGAGCTCTATCTTCTGCATCAGTGAGATGATGGTATAGAGAAACATCACAATACCCGTACCGATGATATAATTGCTCTGCGTGTTCTCGATATAATTGTGAACGAAATTTACGATAGTCTGAGCCACAACGGGTTGCGCCTCGAAAGTGGTAGATAGCCACGACTCCAGCATTGCCGTATAACCGAAACCGCGGGCAATGACAAACATCATCGCCATGAATGGAATCAATGCCATAAACGAGGCAAAGGTCAATGCCGCCACATCCCTGGCCCACATATCCTTGATATAGAAGATACGACCAGCGAGCATACCCATCTTGAGCCAAGATTTCATCTTGCCTCGAAAATCCTGGATATTCGAAGAATTCAACTCCCTGATATCCTCGTAAAAACCTACTATTTTATCTATTAATCCCATAAACTCCGGTTTTTTGTTATCAAGCAACAAATCCCCTCACAACACCCAGAAGATGCCATGAAGGGATTTGTCTTAGTATTTTGCTAATCAGATTCTACTACTCTTTAGTAGAACTTGAAGTAGTTGCGAGCGTTGTTGTAAGAGATGTCCTCTACCATGCGAGAGAGGCTCTCCATATCGTTAGGAAGCAAGCCCTTCTCTACATCATTGCCGAGGAGGTTGCAGAGCAAACGACGGAAGTACTCGTGACGTGGGTAACTGAGGAATGAACGTGAGTCGGTCAACATACCTACGAAACGGCTCAGAAGACCCAATACAGAAAGTGCGTTCATCTGACGGGTCATACCATCGAGCTGATCATTGAACCACCAGCCAGAACCGAACTGAATCTTGCCTGGGCAAGAACCATCCTGGAAGTTACCGAGCATGGTAGCGATAACCTCGTTGGCGCATGGGTTCAAAGTATAGAGGATAGTACGTGTCAACTTACCTTCCATGTTCAATTCATTGAGGAAACTGCTCATAGCCTTAGCGGTAGTAAACTCACCGATAGAGTCGAAACCGGTATCAGCACCGAGCTTGTTGTACATCAATGTATTGTTGTCACGGATAGCTCCATAGTGGAACTGCTGTGTCCAATCTGCAGCGTGATCCATCTCAGCGCAGACCTTCAGGAATGCATGCTTGTACTGGCGGATCTCGAGAGCAGAAAGCTGCTGTCCACGCATAGCCTTAGCGAAGATAGTCTCAATCTGAGAATCTGTGTATGGCTCATCATAGAACTCCTCGATACCGTGGTCGCTCAACTTGCAGCCATTCTCAGTGAAGAAGTCGTGACGCTTCTGGAGAGCATCAACCATATCCTTGAATGTAGTGAGGGTAACACCAGCTACCTCACCGAGCTTATTCATATATTCAGCAAACTCAGGCTTCTCGATGTTCATAGCCTTGTCTGGACGCCAAGCTGGAATCATCTTGATCTCGAAACCGCTCTCGCGTGTCTGCTTGTGGTAACGGAGATCATCGATAGGATCATCTGTTGTGCAGACGCACTCTACATTATAGTGACGCATCAAGCCGCGAGCGCTGAACTCAGGCTGCTGCAACTTCTCATTACACTCGTCGTAAATCTCACGTGCAGTCTTAGGGCTCAACTGCTTGTTGATACCGAAAGCTGTCTTGAGCTCCAGGTGTGTCCAGTGATAAAGAGGGTTACGGAAAGTATATGGTACAGTCTCTGCCCATTTCTCGAACTTCTCCCAGTCGCTGGTGTCAGTACCTGTGCAGAAACGCTCATCTACACCATTGGTACGCATAGCACGCCACTTGTAGTGGTCACCACCGAGCCAGAGTTCTGTAATGCTCTTGAACTTGTGATCATTCGCAACCATCTCAGGGATGAGGTGGCAGTGATAATCGATGATTGGCATCTTAGCCGCATGATTGTGGAAAAGATCCTGCGCTGTCTTGGTGTCAAGCAGGAAGTTTTCATCCATAAATTGCTTCATAACCGTATAGTAGTTTTTAAATGTTTATTTATTTAATAATACTAATGATGACGCAAAGATACAACAAATATCCCAAAAAGAAATCGTTTAAGGGAAATATTTTTGATTATTTCACTTAAACGATTACGTTGTGCGTATTTTATACGATAATTCTGGTCTTATGATAGTTCTCTCTGAACTCACTTGGCGAGCACCCCTTCTTCTTCTTGAAGATGTGATTGAAGTTACTGAGGTTATTGAAACCGCAGTCGAACCCAATCTCACTGATGCTTTTGGCTGTATCCACCAGCATTCTGGCGGCATAGCCCAGACGGAGGTCGATAATATACTCCGAGATGTTTCTGCCCGTATGGAGCTTGAAGAATCGGCTGAAGGCACTCGAGCTCATACCCGCCAACGAGGCGAGATCCGGCAAACGGAGTTCATCCATATAGTTCTTCGAGATATAGTTCTTCACCTTCAGAATACGGCGGCTGTCATCCTCCACCGCTACCTTGGCATAACTGCTCGATGCCAGGGTTCTCGCATTCTCACACTTCGACAGTTCATAAAGAATGGTGAGAAACTGCTGCACGGCATAAAAGCCATCCTTTACAGTACTCAGGGTATCCAGCAAATGATATACCTTCATTATCGCCTTCAGGGGAAAGCAAAGTCCTTTCTTCGCCTCCTGCATCATACGGGTAATGCTGGCATACGGATTTCTGCCGAAGAGAGTCTCGTCACCCATACTGAAATCAAACTGGATGGTAATCTCACGGATGTCTTCACTGCGACAGACATTCTGTTCCCATACGTGTTCCAGATCAGGCGATGTGATGAGACAGAGGTCAAAGTCGCCAATTACCTCCTGAGAATCACCCACAATACGCTTTACCCCCGCCGCATTCTCCACAAAATTGAGTTCGAACACCGAATGATTGTGTATCGGATAGGTAAACTCCTTCTTATGCCTGTCGGCAATGTAAAGCACATCCTTACCCATCAGCGGGGTAATCTCATGTATGATTCTTCTGTCTTCAGCCATAATGTATAGTGATTAATGACCAGTGATTAGTTATCAATGATTATTCTATACGTGTAATAATCAATAATAACTAATCACTAATCAATATATTAAATATTCAAAGTTCTGAGGATTTCACTCATCTTCTGCTTGGTAGCGATACGGGTAGGAACCAGCGGCAGGCGCAGCTCGTTTTCGATAAAGCCCATATCATTGAGCAATGCCTTCACACCGGCAGGATTACCATCTACGAAGAGAAGGCTGTAAAGCTCAGTGAAGGAATGATGAATCTTGCGGGCTGGCTCGTACTCACCACGGAACTCCAGACGGATCATTCTGCTGAATGCCTTTGGCAGGGCATTACCGATGACAGAAATCACACCGGCAGCGCCACTCGCAATCATAGAGAAAGTAAGGGCATCATCACCACTGATTACTTCGAAATTATCCGGCTTGTTCTTGATGATCTCATCTACCTGCTCCAGACTACCACTCGCCTCCTTCACGGCTACCACATTAGGGAAGTCGCGGGCAATGCGGCAGGTGGTTTCCGGCTTCATATTGATGCCGGTTCTGCCAGGTACATTATAAAGTACGATAGGCAGCGGACTAACCTGTGCGATAGCCTTGAAGTGCTGATACAAACCTTCCTGGGATGGCTTGTTATAATAAGGACAGATGCTGAGGATGCCATCGATGCCACTCCAGTCGGTATTCTTGATTTCCTCTACGACAGCAGCAGTATTGTTGCCGCCACAATATTTCAATATCTTGACGCGACCCTTGTTCACGTCTTTCACCAATTCTGTAATCTTGTCTTTCTCTTCCTGGGTCAGGCAAGGAGCCTCACCAGTTGTTGCAAGGATGCAAAGGAAGTCTGCACCATTGTCAATTTGGAACTCTACCAATCGCTTGAGCGACTGATAATCTACCGAACCATCGGCCTTAAAAGGAGTAATGAGGGCAACACCAAGGCCCCTAAATATATTCTGTGCCATAATCTAAATAAACAAAATCGTTGGCAAAAGTACACAATTATTAGCATATTGCAAAATAAAATCGCAATTTTCTTTCAAGATTGTACCATTTTTGAAAATATTCTGTATTATTATACCATATTTCACGTTTTTTTAGTAACTTTGCAGTCGTTTTAAGTGAAAAGCAATGAGATATTTTATATTCTTTGGTTACGACGGAACCAACTATCACGGCTGGCAGATTCAGCCCAATGCCAATTCGGTGCAGCAGGAGTTGCAGCGCGCCCTTTCCATCCTCCTCAGAAAGGAGATAGAGGTGGTGGGAGCCGGAAGAACAGATACCGGGGTGCACGCCCGGAACATGGCAGCGCATTTTGACTGGAATCCGGAAGAGAAAGTTTCGGAAGAGAAAGTTTCGGAAGAAAGAATCCCGATGGCCCTCGACCAGCTGGTGTATCGTCTGAACAGAATCCTGCCACGCGACATTGCCGTCTATGAGGTTCGGGAGGTAGATACCGAGATGCATGCCCGCTTCTCTGCCACCTCGCGTACCTATCATTATTATATCCATACCCGGAAGGATCCCTTCGAGCGCCACTATTCGCTGCAGATGAACTACCCGCTGGATTTCGAAAAGATGAACCAGGCGGCGCAGCATTTCCTGCATCACGAAGACTATGCGGCTTTCTGCAAGGCAGGCGGTGACAATAAGACCACCATCTGCCACGTGTCGGCTGCCCGATGGGTACAGACCTCCCCTACCACCTGGTATTTCGAGATTACCGCCAACCGCTTCCTCCGTAACATGGTAAGAGCCGTGGTGGGAACGCTCATCGATGTAGGCAGAGGCAAGATCACGATGGAGCAGTTTCTCGACATCCTGCACAACGGAAGCCGCAGTGATGCGGGCGAAAGCATGCCAGGCAACGCATTGTTCCTGGAAGACGTGGGGTATGATTTCAAAGATGAAATGATTAGATCATAAAAGATTAGAAACACAAAGGCGCGAGCCTCATTCAACATTTAACATTCATAAAAATGTGGTTAGTATTAGCATTTCTCTCAGCAGCGCTGCTGGGATTCTATGATGCCTTCAAGAAGAAGGCACTTTCAGGTAACGCAGTGATTCCCGTGCTCTTTCTGAACACGCTTTTCTCATCGCTCATCTTCCTGCCGTTCATCATCTTGAGCTATACAGGAAATTCGCTGGATGGAACCATGTTCCATGTAGCCGAAGGCGGATGGGAAGTTCACAAGTATATCGTGCTCAAGAGTTTCATCGTATTGAGCAGTTGGATTTTCGGTTATTTCGGCATGAAGCATCTGCCGCTCACCATCGTGGGGCCTATCAATGCCACCCGTCCGGTAATGACACTCGTCGGTGCCCTGCTGGTTTACGGTGAGATACTCAACCTCTACCAGTGGATTGGTGTCATTCTTGCCATCATCTCCTTTGCCATGCTTTCACGCAGCGGAAAGAAGGAGGGTATCGACTTCAAGCACAACAAGTGGATCTACTTCATCGTTCTGGCTGCCGTACTCGGTGCGGTGAGTGGTCTCTACGACAAGTATCTGATGGCTCCACCTGAGAATGGCGGTGTGGGATTGGATAGAATGATCGTACAGAGCTGGTACAACATCTACCAGTGCTTCCTCATGGGAGCCATGCTCCTGATGATCTGGTGGCCAACAAAGAAGAACTCCACCCCATTCCATTGGCACTGGAGCATCATCTTCATCAGCATCTTCCTCTCGGCTGCCGACTTCGTATATTTCTATGCGCTCAGCCTGCCGGGTGCCATGATCAGTATCGTGAGCATGATCCGCCGTGGTTCGGTCATCGTCAGCTTCCTCTTCGGTGCAGCCATCTTCCACGAGAAGAATCTCAAGGCGAAGTTCTTAGATCTCCTCCTCGTCTTGCTCGGTATGCTCTTCCTCTACTTCGGAACCAAGTAAAAGTTCTATGCCAGCACGCCCTGAAAGGGCAGAAGCTCCTAGCCCAGGGCAACACCCTGGGTATAAGGTATATATATAGAAAGTCGCCCTGAAAGGGCAAAAGCTTTGAAATAGAAAGCTTTTGCCCTTTCAGGGCGACTTTGTTGTTGCTGGATCTAACCCAGGGCGCTGCCCTGGGCTAGGAGCTTCTGCCCTTTCAGGGCGTGTG